>UBJH01000011.1_pt1 | contig 93201 bp, 88 predicted proteins | sample 2193721 | NCBI WGS metagenome assembly UBJH01 (sample SAMEA4703186, study PRJEB27089) | metagenome | reverse complement strand
ACATTCTTTCGGAGATACTGACTATAATTTATACATATCGGTCAGTCAAAACTCTTAACTATCCTGCATCAAATATTAGAGAAATATGGCGGATGTTAATGAAATGATCACATTATTGAAAAAAGAATATCCCGGAGTAAAGATCGCGCTTCATTATTCAGATCCCCTTGAATTATTGATAGCAACAATTCTTTCTGCACAATGCACGGATAAGCAGGTAAATGAAGTCACAAAAAATCTCTTTAAGAAGTACAGGACACTTCAGGATTATATAAAAACCCCCCAGGAAGAACTTGAAAAGGATATATATTCTACGGGATTCTACAGGAATAAGGCAAAAAATATTAAGGAATTGTCTAAACTTCTCGTTAATGAATTTGATTCAAAAGTCCCTGATACTATGGAAGCCCTGCTCACACTCCCGGGTGTGGCGCGAAAGACTGCAAATATCGTATTATCAGGTGCGTTCGGGAAAATTGATGGGATAGCCGTTGATACACATGTGAAAAGGATTGCTTTCAGGCTGGGATTGACTGCTAACACGAATCCGGAAAAAATTGAAAAAGATCTTATGAAGATCATCCCAAAAAATGATTGGGATATCTTTACACTTCTTCTGATACACCATGGGCGAAAAGTCTGCAATGCCAGGAAACCGCTGTGCGGGGAATGTGTTCTGAATAAACTATGCAAAAGTGCTTTTACCCTGGGTTGAGAACATGGTATTTTTCATGAGATACTTATTTTCTTAACGCAGCATTCGCGTCCTGCCACAATTTCCACATCCGGTTCATTACATTGCGGACATTTTATTACAGGCAGGAAAAAATGCAGTTTTTCAAAGAATTCGATATGACCATTATATGAACATTTCTTGCAGTTTATTGAAGGTTTGACCACCTGTATTTCATAATTGGCACCCTCTGCAATAGTCCCTTTAGTAATTGTTTCAAATATGAACTTCAACTGGTCAGGATTTAGCGCTGTCAGCTCTCCAATTTCAAGAAATACTTTTTTTACCTTCCTGGCATTGTTTTTTTCCGCTGCATCAAGAACCGAATCGATAATTGCTCCCGCAATCGAAATTTCATGCATCTACACCCTTTCGACTTCTATTTCAGACCTTAGCTGGATGCATTTAGCCGCTGCATACATCAATGATGAAAATGCACATACCGTCCCTATGCCCTCACCCACAGGCATTCCGTCCTTTTTTACCATTGCAGTGATATATGTATCCATCCTGACATCTGTCTTCATATCCCTTTTTTCGAGGGAAACAAGAAGGTTATTTGCTTCCTCTCCTGTATTTTTTCCTTTCCGGCATAATTTCGTGGGACATATCCTGCAATATTCCTTAAATAATGCCCCCCATTTAGGTCCGGCTATACCGGCATGTACTTCAGCAGCCACACCTGCATATGCTATACAGCATCTTAATGCCCTACCCAGCATCTGTCCTTTCTCAATTATCTCGCAGCATACCCTGTCGTTCTTGAAGAAGAAGTGATTCTCCATCCCGCGTTCGTATTTATCTTTTCCGGTGTTCTTCTTATCCTTCAACTCGTCTTTGATTTTTGCAGCCAGGGCCGGAGCCCGCGGGATGGTCGCCGCTGTGCCGCATGTAGGACAGTAGGATATCGGGCCGACTGCCATTTCTTTATCGTTTTTATCTATGAATACTACTTCTACTCCCCATGAATTCCGCCTGATGGCTACTCTTCCGCCGTTTTTCCATACCTCGTTATATGCAGAAGCAACAGGGGTGACCACCCTTCCGTAACCATATATTTCGGCGACTTTTTCCATGTCAATAATACATTGAAGGGACTTTATGAGCTGGGATTCTATTTCCTCCGGGAAAAATCCCCCTTCCACCATTGCAAACAGGATTGCAGGAGGCCATGTAATACCTTCTCCTTCACCCACGACTTTCCCTTTGTCATCCAATATTACAGAATACACTCCATCAGGACGCTCCCAGGCTATTGCTTTACCTCCAAGCCTTGATATTTCTCTTAATACCTTGTGTGTGGTGCCGCAGTTGCCATCCTCTATCCGAAGCATTCCCTCCAGATTATTCCTGATGCGCTCAACAAAGCTCATAATTCTTTATGATTGACCGTTATATTTAAATCTTATCTTCACAGTGAAACCCAAAGATAATAATTATACATCATTAAATACAATGTAAAATCAAGATATTGTCATGCATACAACTGAAGAAGTTACCATAGGATATGATATTCTTGCAGCGAACAGGAAGCTTGCCCAGAACAATCGCAAAACCCTTGATAAGTCTGAAGTTACAGCTTTTAATATCATGGGCGCAATAGGCTCGGGAAAAACATTACTGGTAGAAAAGACTATTGCGGCGCTGGGTAATAGATGGCGGATAGGCGCCATTGCCGGGGATGTTGTGGCAAGTCTTGATGCATCCCGGTTTGAAAAGTTGGGCATACCTGTGATAGGGTTAAACACAGGAAAAGAGTGTCACCTGGATGCGCATCTGGTTGAGCATGGCTTTCAAAAACTCCCTCTTGACGCTCTTGATATCTTGTTCATAGAAAATGTGGGAAATCTCATTTGTCCGGCGGATTATGAGCTGGGCGAGCATAAAAGGGTTGTCATCGTAAGCGTGAGCGAAGGGGATGATATAGTTGAAAAACATCCACTGATCTTTAGCACGGCAGACCTCATAATCGTAAATAAGATAGATATTGCAAAAGCCGTAAATGCCGATGCGGATAAAATGGTAAGGGATGCCCGTATCATCAATCCGCGTATAGATGTCCTGAAGATGAGCTTAAAGACCGGGGAGGGATTTGATGAATGGGTAGATTTCGTGAAGAAAAGTATAAGCCTCGTTATGGAAAATCAAGATTAATATTTTTTTCAAGAGAAAATGAATATGTGGCGGGATATTGCAAAATTCGGAAAAAAACTCACAGACAGCGGGCTTGTAGGATCGCAATTCGGGAATATCAGCCTCCGCAACGGTGATAAGATGCTTATCACCAAAACCGGAGTTCCTCTTGATGAGATTAAAAAGAACAGCGTTGTTGAATTGGATATTGGTAAACCTTCAAACCTTGATCCAATCGCATCATCAGAAACCTTAGTCCACAGGACTATATACAAAAATACTCCGGCGCTTTCGATCATCCATGCACATCCTTTTTTTTCGGTTATTGAGTCAATGCTTGTTGAAAACGAAACCATTGTCCCGATAAACATAGAAGGTGAGTATTTCCTGCATGAGATACCTGTAGTGAAAGGCGCTACCGGGTCGCAAGAACTTGCAGATAAAACTGCGCAGGCGCTTTACACTCATAAAGGAGTTATTGTTTTTGGCCACGGGACATTTTCTGCTGGAAAAACGCTGGAAGAAGCTTATTTTGTTACGGCGCTGATGGAGCAGAGCTGTAAAATGAAGTACTATTTCGATATAGTTCGTATTTATCGTCTTTTTTGTCAACTGTAATATGTCATTAATAAGCTTTCAGATATGCTATTAGTTAGCGTTTTATAACAATGATTCTTATTAGAACAATGGTTATACAAGATGGCTGAAAAGAAAAAGAAACTAAGAAATAATATTGAGACTAATTCTACTCAAAAGAAACCTGATAGCTTAAAAGATACCAATGAGTCTTTTTCTCCTTCCCAGATAAATATAGCGACCATCAAACCGGATGAAGAAAGTATCTTCCCCATTATCGGTATAGGTGCTTCTGCCGGAGGTCTTGAGGCTTTAGAGAAATTTTTTATGAATATGCCGTCAGATAGCGATATGGCCTTTGCAATCGTTATGCACTTTGATCCCGTCGCAAAGAGTGTCATGGCTGATATATTAAGGGGATACACAAAGATGGAGGTATTTCAAGCAGAGGATGGGATGAAGGTTGAACCAAACCACATCTATATCATTCCACCTAACAAGGATATGGCAATATTGCACAGGAAAATACATCTATACGAACCTGTAGTTAGCAAAGGTATCCGGCATCCAATTGATTTCTTTTTCAGATCATTAGCAGACGACCTGAAAGAAAATGCAATCTGCATCATCCTCTCAGGAACGGGAACTGAAGGCACTTTGGGTTTAAAAGCCATAAAAGGTGAAGGCGGGATGGTTATGGTCCAGAGTATGGAATCTGCTGCCTATGACGGCATGCCAAGAAGTGCCATAGCCACAGAGCTTGTTGATTATATTCTATCACCAGAAAAAATGCCTGAGCAACTGGTAAGCTATGTAAATCAATTTTACACCAGGAAAATAACAAAACCTGAAATAATCGTAACCGAACAAACTGCCAATTATTTGAAAAAAATAATTCTCCTGATTCGAACCCAAACCGGGGTAGATTTTTCCGCCTACAAACAAAGTTCTCTCATTCGCAGAATTGAGCGGCGGATGAGTCTTCACCAAATTAATAACATATCCGACTATGTACATTATCTTCAGGAGAACCAGCCTGAAATCCAGATTCTCCACAAAGAACTTTTAATCGGAGTTACCAGTTTTTTTAGAGATCCTGAAGCTTTTAGAGCTCTCAAAGAAAAGGTAGTACCAGAGATATTGAAAAATAAAAGCCCTGATCAACCTGTGCGGGTCTGGGTTCCGGCCTGTTCAACAGGTGAAGAAGCTTACTCTATAGCCATTGTCTTTAAGGAGTATATGGACGAGGTAAAAAGTAACCTCCAAGTCCAGATTTTTGCTACTGATGTGGATCAAGATACTGTTGAAACAGGCCGTTGTGGTGTTTACTCCAGTAATATCACAGTTGATGTATCTCCTGAACGTTTAAATCGTTTTTTTATAAAGAATTCCGATGCCTACAATATAAAAAAAGAGATCAGGGAAATGGTGATTTTTGCTCCTCACAATGTCATCGGCGATCCACCTTTTCTCAGGTTAGACCTGATATGTTGTAGAAACCTGTTGATTTATCTGATTCCTGAATCACAGAAAAAATTATTGCTCCTTTTCCATTACTCCTTAAATCCAGGTGGAAACCTTTTCCTTGGCAGTTCTGAGACGATAGGCGATTTCACAGAACTCTACTCTGTTATCGATAAAAAATGGAAAATTTATAAACGCATAGGTGAAAGGGCACATTTACCTTTGATGGCAGGACATGCCTATACATCGGTTGAAGTCCCGATTTCAGGCGAAATAAAATCCAGAGCAATCAATATTGGCGAAAAGATCGAAAAGATGCTGCTTGATACCTACACTCCTCCGTGCGCTATCATAAATGAAAAAGGCGATCTCCTCTACATCCATGGTAGAACCGGTAAATATCTGGAGCCTGCCCCTGGAAATTTCCGTTCCAGTATCATAGATATGGCACGCGAGGGCTTAAAAACCGAGTTGAATATAGCCATTCATAGAGTCGTAACACAAAAAAAGGATGTTATCTTCCAAAATTTGAATGTAAAGACTAATGGCGCTTTTCAAACCATTGATTTAGCAGTCAAACCTATTAAAGAATCGACAATGCAGGGACTCATAATAGTCACATTTGAGGATGTTCCGTCTACCAAGGCTCCAAGACCAGTTAAATCAACATACAAGTCAAGCCAGGTTAAAGAGCATACTGCAGAGCTGGAAAATCAATTAAAGTCCACCAAAGAAAATCTGCAGGCCACAATAGAAGAACTTCAGACTTCCAATGAAGAACTCAAATCAACCAATGAGGAAATGATGTCTGCTAATGAGGAACTGCAGAGTACCAATGAAGAACTGAATGCATCAAAAGAGGAACTCCAATCACTCAATGAGGAACTTGTAACTCTTAACGCAGAGCATCAGGCCAAAATCGAGGAACAGTCAAAATCCGTTAACGACCTGAACAACGTGATAGCAAGCACAGAAATTGCCATGCTCTTTCTGGATAATGACCTGCGAATTAGTGACTATACCCCTGCAATCACAAAAGTAATAAATCTTATTAAAACTGATATTGGACGCCCTGTCGGTGACATAGTTTCTAATCTGGAATATGAAGACCTGCTAAGAGACGTAAAGGAAGTGCTCGATACTCTTGTTTTCAAGGAAAAAGAAATACGTGATAAAAAAGGGTTCTGGTATTTAATGAGAATCCTGCCATATCGAACAGTAGACAATATCATTAATGGCGCGGTTATCACATTCATGGATATCACTGAACGCAAGAGGGCTGAGCAGATGGAGCAGGATGCCCGGGTATACGCAGAGAGCATCGTGGACACAGTGCAGGAATCTCTTCTTATACTGGATAAAGACCTGCGGGTAATATCAGCTAATTCGTCTTTCTACAGCACTTTTCAAGTTTCGCCAGCGGAAACTGAAAATAAATTCATTTATGACATAGGCCGCGGCCAATGGGACATTCCCCGCTTAAGAGAATTATTGGAAGAGATTCTATCCAGGAATACCAAGTTCAAGAATTTCGAGGTAGACCATGTGTTCCCTGGTATAGGGCGAAAGGTAATGTCACTAAATGCTCGCCGAATCTATCAGGGAGTAGGCAAAGAGAGAATCCTCCTGGCCATTGAAGATATCACTGAGCGCAAGCTGGCTGCATAACGATGAACAACTATTATTGGAGTATCAATATATGTTTATATATTATAGTATAACCGCTGCTTTTATATAAGGTCTAGTCATAGGCTAATAATCTAATGGAAGTGTCAATTGGATTCACGCAAAATGGGAGATAAAAGAATCATATAAAAAATGATGACAAGAATCGGGAACAATTCCTGAATGAGCTGATAAAATTGCGCCAAAAAACGGTTGAACTGGAAAAATCAGAGACCCTGCGCAAGCAGGCAGAGAGAGCGTTGAAAGGTCGGACTGCAGATTTGCAGAAGCTATCGACTAAGGATGTCCAACATCTGGTTCACGAATTGCAAGTGCATCAGATAGAGCTGGAAATGCAGAACGAAGAGTTGCGAAGGACACAAAGTGAACTTGAGGATTCACGTAATAGATATTATAAACTATATGATTTCGCCCCTATCGGTTATTTTACTTTTGATAAAAACGGGCTTATAATAGAAGTAAACCTTACTGGTGCCAATATATTAGGTATAGAAAGGAGCCTTTTGATTAAAAAACTGTTTTCTCTGTATATCGATTTTAGCAGCAGGAATGTGTTTTATCTGCACCTGCGGCAAGTTTTTAAAGCCAATACCAGGCAAAATTGCGAAGTTAAACTTGTGGATAAGAATAAGAATAAATTCGATGTTCAGCTGGAGAGCTTGGCAGTACAGGATATCAAAGGTAACTTCAGCCAATGTCGAACAGCGATAATAGATGTCACAGAGCGCAAGAAAGCCGAAGAAGCGATACGTGAATCTGAAGAACGCTATCGTAGCCTTGTTGAAAGCGCAAATGATATTATTGCCATGATTTCCCCAGACGGTATAATCATTTCCCTGAACACTGCTTTTGAAAGAATCACCGGTTGGTCGCGCGAAGAGTGGCTTGGAAAGAAGTTCCCGCCTCTCATTCATCCCGATGATTTACCTAAAACTATGGATGTCTTTCAACGCACAATGAATGGAAAGACAATGCCAAGCTCAGAGTTGCGCCTCCTTGCAAACTCCGGTGACTATGTTTGCGTGGAATACGTGACAACGCCGCTATTGAAGGATGAGAAAGTGATCGGTATTTTAAACGTCGTCCGTGATATTACAGAGCGCAAGCTGACTGAGGAGAAAATAAAAGAGCAAGCTGCACTTCTCGATAAAGCACATGATGCCATTGCTGTTCGTGACTTAGAACACAACATTATCTACTGGAATAATGGCGCACAGCGCCTATATGGCTGGACAGCAAAGGAAGTCACAGGCAAAAATGCTGATGAGCTTCTTTATAAGGGAAAACCATCCAAGCCCATCGAAGCTGAAAAGAGTGTCATTGAGATGGGAGAGTGGACGGGCGAGCTGGGGCAGGTAACGAAAGAGAGTAAGGAAATCATTGTCCAAAGCCGTTGGACACTTGTGCGTGATAGCGAGGATAAACCGAAATCGATTCTTATCATTAACACGGATATCACAGAGATGAAAAAGCTTGAAGCGCAGTTATTACGTGCTCAAAGGATGGAAAGCATAGGCACTCTTGCAGGGGGTATAGCTCATGACCTCAACAACATGCTGACGCCGATAATGTTGTCTCTGGAAATGTTAAAAGAAAAATTTAAAGATGAGCAGAGTCAGAAATTGCTTACAATTCTTGAAAAGAACTCACAGCGCGGAGCAGATTTAATAAAGCAAGTCCTGTTATTTGCACGTGGCGTCGAGGGTGAACGCAATCCCCTTCAAGTAAAACATATTATTATTGAAATTGAGAAAGTCGTAAAAGAAACGTTTCCCAGAAACATTGAAATCAGAACTGATATACCTAAAGACCTCTTTACCGTCTCTGGAGATGCCACACAACTGCACCAGGTTATAATGAACCTGTGCGTGAACGCCCGTGATTCTATGCCGGATGGCGGTAAATTGAGCATCACAGCTTCGAATTTTTTGATTGATGAAAATTATTCATGCCTGCACACTGATGCAAAAGTCGGTTCATATGTTGTCATTGCAGTCTCTGATACTGGAACCGGTATTCCTCCTAAAATAGTGGATAGAATCTTTGAGCCCTTTTTCACCACAAAGAAGCATGGTAAAGGCACAGGTCTTGGCCTGTCAACGACTCTTGCAATCGTGAAAAGCCATGGCGGATTCATTAATGTGTATAGCGAAGTCGGGAAAGGAACAGCATTCAGGGTATATTTGCCGGCGATTAAATCTGAGATTAATGAAGCAGGGGAGCAGCAACCTGAATTGCTCGCTGGAGATGGGGAATGGATTCTCGTTGCTGAAGATGAAGAATCAATTCGCAATGTTACTTTCTCGACATTAGAGATGAGTGGGTACAAAGTGCTTACGGCTAACGATGGGGCAGAAGCAGCAGCATTGTATGCTCAAAATATGGATAAAATCAAAGTCATTCTTATGGATATGATGATGCCGGTAATGGATGGCCAGGCAAGCATCCGGGTGATTCGGAGGATTAATCCTGAAGTCAAAATTATTGCAGTTAGTGGATTAACAGAAAAAGACAGACTTTTGAAAGTCGCAGACCTTGCAAACGCTTTTTTGCCGAAACCTTACACTGCTGAGAAGCTGCTCAAAACCATACACGAGGTTTTAAGCGGGAAATAAGGGTTTTCAGAATAGAATCTTTCCTCCAGTTTTTCAACCACTAATTATTTTATCTTTCACATGGATTTTTTGGATGAATTATCTGCACTAGGGGACTGAATGGAACTGATATTATGAAAGAATTATTCCGCAAAATCCTACCCCTGACTTAATCACTCTAATAACTGGGCCGGGTACATAGCTACAGGTGGCACCTTTACTTCGGTCAGTGGATCATGGACAGTTCCGCAGGTAAACCACAACAGGAACTTCCTCCGACGCCACCTGGCTTGGTATTGGCGGTGCAGGCAGTAACCATTTAATTCAGACTGGAACGATGGCCTTAGTTAATAAAAACGGTCAGGTTAGTTACCATGCATGTATGAGTGTTGCCCGCAAGCTCCCGAAAAATTCCGCTTCCGATAAACCCAGGCGATTCCATTACCGGTTTATATTCAGGATCTTTGCCTTCATTAATATAAATTTAAGCTATATTTTTTCAAACATTCTCATTCTGATATACGCCGGAATAACCTTTTCTGACTTCTTCTCCAAGCCTGTAAAACAAAAGCTGCAGCACACGCGCATCTTTTTTTACACTGAACCCTTTTTCATTATATACAACAAGAAGGCTTTCGGATCTTCCGCTATAACCGGCATCCCATATTGCGGTTTCCACGGTCACGCCGCATCGAAGGAGGCTTGAGCGCGGTTTTGCGATCGCTGCTATGTTTTTGGGGATGTTCACGATCTCATTGAACACGATCTTATAACTTCCTTTTGGCAAATGCAGCCATCCGTCCTCTCCGAAATCAAGATTTTTTGTCTGCGGGAGTTTTCTTTGCGAGTTGTCAAAAGCGATAGAACCTGGACCTTCATGAAATTCCACACGCTGCAGGGTCAATTCAATTCCATTGGGCTGTACCTGGATATCCGGGTCGATCATTTTTTCGACAAGCGGGGGCTTTTCTTTGATGAGAGAAATCAATTCGTCATGAGATAGCATAGGTTCAAAATTATAACGGGAATGGATAAAGATTGTGAAATTTTCAGAATCGTTAAGTATATTCCAATTTAAGTCATACGATACAACATTATGAAACAAGTTTATATGGATCACAGCGCTACGACCGCTACTGACCCTGCGGTCACGCAAGCCATGCTTCCTTATTTTTCTGAAAAATATGGGAATCCCTCAAGTCTCTACACGATAGGTCGACAGGCAAGAAGAGCTATCGAAGAAGCAAGACAGCTTGTCTCCGACCTTATTGGCGCTAAAAAAGAGGAGATCATATTCACAGGCAGTGGAACAGAATCCGATAACCTTGCGATAAAAGGATACGCTCTTAAGAACCGGGCAAAAGGCGACCATATCATAACAAGCTCGATAGAACATCATGCCGTCCTTAACACCTGTAAATATCTCGAAAAAAACGGTTTCAAAGTTACATATCTTCCTGTAAGCAAAGACGGTATCGTGAATCCGCATGATGTTGAAAAAGCAATTACTCCACAAACAATTTTGATCACGATAATGCATGCAAATAATGAAATTGGAACGATCCAGCCCATTGAGGAAATAGGAAAGATCGCAAAAGAAAAACAAATCATATTCCATACCGACGCGGTACAAACAGCAGGAAAAATCCCTGTAAATGTTGATGCTCTTGGTGTTTCAATGTTGTCGATCAGCGCTCATAAACTATACGGGCCAAAAGGCGTGGGCGCACTCTATCTGAGAAAAGGCACATCTATCGAACCGCAATTACATGGGGGCGGGCATGAAAGAAACATCCGCTCAAGTACAGAAAACGTCCCGGGGATCGTTGGTTTCGGGAAAGCCTGCGAACTTGCCAGGGAGCGATTACCCCGGGAGTCAAATTTAGCAGCTTTGAGAGATTCACTTATTAGAGGTGTTCTTGAGATTAAGGATTCATATCTTAATGGTCATCCAACAAAACGCCTTCCCAATAATGCAAATTTCAGGTTCAGCTATATTGAAGGCGAATCAATGATATTGAATCTTGATATGAAAGGTGTGGCCGCTTCAACCGGTTCTGCGTGTTCATCCACTTCCCTTGAACCTTCACATGTGCTGATGTCGATTGGTCTTCGGCCTGAGGAAGCTCATGGTTCCCTTAGATTAACACTTGGACGGGAAAATACACAAGAAGATGTCGATTATGTGATATCGGTGCTTCCTGATATTGTTAATAAATTGCGGATGATATCTCCGCTTGCGAGGTAAAAAATGAGTGATGGATACAGCGAAAAAGTAATGGATCATTTTGCCAACCCGCGAAATGTTGGCGAGATAAAAGATGCCGATGGAATAGGAAAGGTTGGAAATCCCGTTTGCGGCGATGTGATGTGGATATACATAAAGGTCAAAGATAACATACTGGAAGATGTCAAGTTCAAGACATTCGGCTGCGGGGCTGCGATCGCAACAAGCAGCATGATCACCGAGCTTGCAAAAGGAAAGACCCTTGAAGAAGGGCTTAAGATTTCGCGCACGAATGTGGCAGATGCACTTGACGGGCTACCACAGATTAAATTGCATTGCTCCAATCTTGCAGCTGATGGATTACACGCAGCGATCAATGATTATCTTGAAAAGACGGGGAAGAAGCTGTCATAACCATTAGTATTTACTAAAACCTTCAATTACCTTTGAATCCAAGTCTATATTATTTGAAATGGAATATAAATCGCAGTATCCATCGTTATTTTTTGTGATTATTCCATTCTTAATTAGAACTTTTAGATGATGCCTGATAGTCTTATAATCCAAATTCAAAGCTGTTGCTAATTGATTTGCATTATAAGATCTATCACCAAGATGTTTAAGAATCAATGCACGTGTCTTTCCTCCACGTGTACCCTGAATTAGATAACATAGAAGCTTCTGCTGTTTATTGGATTTCTTAAGTTCCTGTTTCAATAATCTATTTTCAGTAATATCCCTGGCTATGCCATGAATTTCTATTGTCCTGTCTCCGTCTTTTATTTCCCTCGTTCTTATCTCAGCCCATCGGTGCTCCCCATTCTTGCACACGATCTCAAGTATATCTGTCTGGTCCACCTTTTCCCCGGAAAGACGTTTTTTCCGGCGTTCATTAATGATTTTTTGACTGTCTGGCGTGATCCATTTAGAAATGTTCGTTCCAATAACTTCCTCTGATGAACAGCCGAGTATTTGAAGCCCGATCCGATTCATTTTCAAAATATTGGCTTTAATATCAAGCACATACATGGCATCCTGGGCGTTTTCAAAGAGATCTCGGTATTTTTCCTCGGATTTTTTGAGATCTTTCTCCAGCTTGATTTTCTCTGTGATATCTCTGACTATGCCGTGGACGGCTATTATCCTGTTTCCATCTCTAATAAGCCTTGTTCTTGCTTCGCCAAATTTATGCTCTCCATTCTTGTTTATCACTTCTATGACGACAGTGGGCTCTAAAGGCTGGTTTAAATAAATCTTCCTGACACGGTCTTCAAAGATTCTGTAACTATCAGGTGTCAACCATTTTGATATATTTGATCCGATTATTTCTTCTTCGGTTCCGCCAAGTAATTTAATTCCAATCTTATTAACAGTCAGGAAATTTCCTTTCAGATCGTGTGTATACATGGGATCATCAGCATTATCGAAGAGGTCCCGGAATTTTGCCTCAGATTCCTCCAATTTTAATTCAATTTTCTTTTGTTTTGTGATATCTTTAGTAATAAATAAAAATTTTTTTACTCCATCAAGAACCATTTCAGCACGGGAATTTAACAAATATCGTATCTCACCTTTTTTAGTGATTATTTTCGCATCTGCAATTTTTGAACTATTTAAACTGTTTTGAGCTTCGTGCCAGATTTTGATGTAGAGTTCCTTTGTATCCTTTGTTAGCATTTTAATGAAGGATTGTCCTAATAACTCATCTTTCGGCCAGCCCACGATATTGAAAAAAGAATCATTTCCAAATTCAATTTCACCCTGATGATTGACAACTGCAATTCCATCAAGTGATGATTCAATTATCGCCCTGAGATATTTTTCTGAATTATATAATTTCTCCTCCGCCAGCTTAATCTCCGTAATGTCTCTTGAGGCAATATCTGAAAGAGTCTTTAATTTTGATTCTTCGTATCCTGATCTTGAATCTTCAATCAAATCCACACCGTTTTTGAAATTTTTTATATCCTATTTATTGAAATTAACTTGTTAAGCTTGTACAATCCTGAAGTATCAGAATCGTTCATTACATTTATAGATTACTGGGTTTTTCATAAGTTCACGAAACTACTTTGCCATCCTTTATCCTTATTATCCTGTCAGCTTTTTCGCCAAGTTCAGGTTCATGCGTTACCATGACAATAGTCTGTCCTTTTTCGTTCAATTCACGAAATAATTCAACTATCTGGTTTGAAGACTCTGTATCAAGATTTGCCGTCGGTTCATCCGCAAGAATGATTGCAGGCTCATTGGCAAGAGCCCGGGCAATCGCTACGCGCTGCTGCTGCCCACCCGAAAGCTCACTTGGAGAATGGTCAGCCCTGTCACCTATTCCCACAAGTTCCAGAAGTGAAGCTGCCCGATCATATTTTCGCTCATCCATTATCATCGGCAGTGCAACATTTTCAAGGGAATTCAGTTCCTTTAGCAAGCTGAAGAACTGGAAAACAAACCCCATTTTCCTGAGCCGAAAATCAGCCCTCTCGTTATCATCAAGAGTGGATACTTCGATATTATCGATAACAATTCCTCCCGATGTTGGAGTATCCAGCAGGCCAATCATATTCAATAGTGTTGACTTTCCGCTGCCGGATGGACCCATAAGCGCAACGAACTCACCCTTTTTGATCATAATATCAACTCCCCGAAGAGCCTGAACCTCAACTTTGCCCATATAATATGTTTTCCGAAGGCTTTCGATCCTGATCAAAACTATCCGCTCCATATTGCTTTAATGATATTTGTCCTTGCTGCTATCATTGCTGGATAGATCCCGCCGATGATGCATGTGAGAAGTATTGATATATCGGCAGCCATTATCGAATTTATTGATATCCTGGGCATGATTATGAGTTTCATTCCATATTCCGGCGTAACAATAAGTGGATTCTGCTGCATTCCATGTATCAGAAATAAACCTATAATGGTGCCCATTGAAGTACCGATGATCCCGATGAATAAAGCTTCTGCAAGATATATCTTAAGAATCATTTCACCTCTTGCACCTATTGCTTTCAGGACCCCGATCTCACGTATCTTGTTCCTGACAGTAGTGTAAATTATAAGGCTAATAGCGATCGCGGCAACGAAAACGGAAACACCCGATGTCATTATGGAGACTACCCCGAATGTCTCTATCATTCCTGCCATCCCTGCTGAAAGTTCCTGCCATGTTTTTACATTGGGAAGTGTGGTCTCTTTCTGGAGAATTAATTTATACTTCGTAGATTCTTCGGGGTTCTCAAGTCGTATGACGATATTGCTGGCTTCATCTTTTTCTATCAGTTCCTTAACAGTATTGTAGGGAGCTATGATTGCATACCTGTCAAGTTCAAATGTTCCGGTACTGATTATACCTTTTATTGTGAACTCAACGGTTTTCCTATCCTGGTATGTGAGAAGGACAGTGTCCCCGACATCGACTTTCATTACTTCTGAAAGAGAGGTGCCCAGAAGCAATTCATATTTATCTTTGTCATCAAGGAATTCTCCTCTCTCTAATGTTTTTGAAAGTGTAGAGGCTTTTTCTTCAAGTGATGGTTTGACACCGAATATTGCAATTCCGATTTTTTCAGTTCTTGATTCGAGATCTACTCCACCTGTAATTCGTGGAGCGGCGCCTACAATGCCTTTTACCCCTGTGACCTTTGAAAGCACGCTTTCTGATTTTGGGATAAAGCTATCGCCGGTATTGGGCTGGATCTGCAAATGCCCTGTGTAAACATTAACAGTATTCCCTACGAATGCATCCTGCATCCCGTTATTCAATGCGGTCGTAAAGAGCGGCCCAACGACACCTATCGTTATGGCCAGGATTACCATCAGGGTTTCACGCCTTCTTTTTGACATATCCTTTATGGCAAGGAACAGCCAGGCTTTCATGATCAGTGTTTCCTTCTTTTCACGTAAAGTATTATAGCAGATATTACTATTATTCCCATGAATAACGGCAGGAGGGTTTGGCTTTCTGTCGGATTCACAACAATGATAACTTCTTTTTGTATCTCATGTTTTCCAAAATCATCTTCATAACTTATATGCAAAACACTGGTTTTTTTACTGCTGCTGTCAGCATCAAGTGTAAAGAGCGCATTTGAATAATCATCTTTCTTTATCTCGCCAAGATAAGCAAGATTATCCCCGGGAAGTGTGGATTCAAAACGTGCCGTCACTCCTTTTGCATCCCCTGTCCCTGTATTTTCAATCTTTATGGTGAGGGTAAAAGGCTGATTCTCCATTAATCTTGCAGGTTCTGTGATCTTTTTGGCGATATCCATATTCGCTCTTCCGGCTGCCACAATACCCACAATTTTGGTCTCGTTATACTCTACACCCCTTTCGTCAAGATAATTAAGCTCAAGATCGATCGGATAATTTTTAACAGATGCATCCTTTTCCAGGGAAAACCATATTTCAGAATTTTTCTGTGATCCCGGGGGCATATCTTTAAAGATCAGTTCCGAATCCGAAGAGAGGGGAATAAGGGCTTTGTCCTCCGGATTCAGTCTGATTTTTAACCATTTGATTTCGTTATCGCCCACGTTTTCAAGGGATATTTGTATCTTAAATACTTCCCCCGGTTCGACCTGGCTATTGTTTGATGCAACCGATACATTTTTTATCTCTATCAGGGTCTCCCCCTTGATCGTTAGTGTGATCTTGCCATTGTACTCCTTATTGTCATAAAAAATTGTATAAGGTAGATCATAAACCCCATATTTTGCTCCCCTGTCGATATCTATCTTGAAAAATGTTTTTCGCGACATATGCGGTGGCAGGTCAAAATAAGGCGTATATTCATCTCCTGATCCTCCCTGGCCGATAAGATATCCGGGATTATTTATTTCACCGAGCAAATTGTTTGGAGATACAGAAGCAGAAAATGGATATCTTAAGAAAAGATATGCTTTTACATTACCAATGGAGGTATCCTGATTATTTTGTACTGTAAATTCAAGACCTATGTTCCTGTCCCCCGGTGTCAGGTGAGGAACAGATAGTACAGTTGTTACATTGAAAGGGTCAGCCTGTACGTTTACGATCGATGCCAAAAATATAAATACTATAATTATATATTTATTCATGTGTTTAACTCCGGTTTTAGATTCGTTGATTTATTATTTATATCCCAATTTTTATCATGATTTACTTTCAGCATAAAATTAAGAGCCCCTTTTATTATATTATTAACCTGTTCCTCAGGGAACATAATTCCCCTGCCCCGAATTATTAATGATGCCATACCATGGACACATGACCATAATGAGAATGCGGCTATATCTACGTTCGTCCGGGGAAACAATCCCTGTGCCATACAATCTTTCACATTATTCTTGAGCAATTCATAAGACTCAAGACCGATATCATAATAATCCAGTTCCTTTATTTGTTTTACATGTCCTCTCATCATGAACATCAGATCGTAATATTCAGGATTTTCAAGGGCAAATAGGATATATGCTTCCCCATGTTTGAGCAGGCGCTTAAGAGGATCTTTGATATTTAGAGAAGTTTTCTGCAATTCGTGTAGCTTTTCAAATCCTTCTTTTCTGAGAGCGTAAAGGATTTCATCTTTATTCATGAAATACAGGTAAATAGTTGCTGGACTGTATTCGATTTTTTCTGCAATATTTCGTATGGTTATGTTATCGAACCCTTTATCCAGGAATAACTTCATTGCTGTCTTTAGAATCCGTACTCTCATTTCAGATTTTTCCTGTTCTTTTCTTTCTTTTATTCCCATAAATAAACACTGTTCTTTTAATAAACATTGTTTTTAATATTATTTAAAGATTGCGAATCAGGATTTTCATTTTCTTTGGTTTTCAAGGGTTCCAATTAGAGAACTTCCATGATAATAATTACCATTTTTTTCCATGATAATAATTACTATTATAATTATATAATATATTAGATATATTTAAATAGATAAATATCTAATTTAGAAACAGGTGTGCATGAGATGACCAGTACGATAAATTACATAGAAAAATACCGGAAATCCCGGAAATATCAGGATACAAAAAGTGAGATAAAGTATAATTTTCTGTATAGATTTGATTCTCTTATCAGCGGAAATTCCGGATACATACGATTTATAATATTATTTGGAATATTATTCACAATATTGCAAATATCTGACCTGACGATCACGTATTTCGCGCTTCAAAACCCGCAAAACAAAGAACTCAATCCTCTTTATAACCAGGAATGGTTTATCCCCTTCAAATTGACAATGGTCTTTCTCATTATGTCAATAATGTATCGAATGCCTGCTTCCAGCCGATTGTTGGCAAAAGGCACAATGATAGGAATGATATACATGTATTTGTTTATTAATTTTAACAATCTTTACTTCTTGTTGAATTCGTAAGAACATCTTTCGTATATCCAAAAGGCAAAAGCATACTCTCGGCAGCGCGAAGCAGGAACTCAAAGTACTTGTCCCTGTCATACTGCGTGCTTTCATCCACAAGCTGGGCGATTTTCACGCGTTTCATGTAGCTTTTCGAAGCATGGTCTGTGAGCACGTATCTGATACTCTGTCCGGGTTGAATTGTGATACCTTCTTTCTGGAACTGGCGTATGGCTGCGGTATTATTGTTTGACTGCCTGTAATCCTGGATGCTTCTGGATATGCGGGCAGTAAGTATCATATCTTCGATCATGCACTCACCTTTAAGCACCCGTCTTGAATATTTCCGTAATATATCAAGAGCTTCCGGTATCAAACGATAAAACCCTTCGGCATCATCGGCGCGTGAAAGGCACAACAGCATCTCATCCTGCATATGTATTATGAGCGCCGGTGTGTCACTTCGCCTCATCTCGATGCCGCGCACTTTTAATTTCCCGTTTGTCATCACGCCATAATAGCGATTCAGGGCGCCTGAGCCATTTGATCTGTTCGGCAGGAACACTATCCACTTAAATACTCCCTTGTGTTCAAGCCTGATCCCTATGCGCTCACTCGCGCGCCTGCAAAGCCTGTCCGGGTCATTGCCTTTCACCCACAGGCTGTCCACTATCCCGTGAAGTACTTCAAATCCCATCTCTTCGGCCAGGTCGATCGTTTGCAGAAGTATTTCCCTGCCGTATGCAGTTATTGATTCGTAGCATTCTATCCTCCCGAATCGCGCCTTGTTATAACCCATATAGCCGAAGCTTGTGACAAGCAGCCATTTGAGAAGGTTCTGCTTCATCTCGTATTCTTCTGCCCGGTCGGGGAATTCTGTGATCCTTTTTTTGAATTCCATGCGCCTTTCTATGAGGGGTTTTAGCACCCGCGGTATAAGCCCGAGCCGCTTCTCACAGATATTATATCCCGTAAAAGGCACCCTTTGTTTCGAATCGCGGCAGCATCCGCACAACACGGTCTCAGGCGAGATATTGTGGTTTACCATTATGTTCGGGAAAAGGGATGCAAAATCAAGTTCTGCGGCATTCTCATGCAAGCCCACATGAGGTTCAATCACAAGCGCGCCCCTGTCTGCTATCATGAGTTCAAGCGCTGTCTTCCAGTTCTCGGCAAGGTTTCGTTTCCATGGGACAAGCACGCCATCCCTTTGTGCCTGGTTGACCTGCAGCGCGGTCACAGCGCTTCCGGGACTTAAGCGCGAAAGTTCCTGCATCGGGATACCGGTGATCCTTGCAAGGTCAATAAGTCCGGCAAGTCCGCCTTCTTTGAACATGAACGAAGCGCGGTCAAGGTGCAGCCTGCCTGAAAGGATATGTCCCTGCGGCTTGTAGAATATCCTTCCGTAGCTGAAGTAAGACCTTCCTTTTTTCGGGTCTTTGTCTTTCCTGCGCCCGAGCTGCAGAAGAATCCCGTATTTTCCTGCCCTGCGATAAAGATATGGAAAGTCAAAGCTGTCACCGCCATTTGTTGTGATGATATCCGGGTCTTCTTTTGCGATAAGTCCTGAAATATTGCAAAGCAACTCAAATTCATTTCCTTCGATTATGGTTTCTCCTAAGGTGATGCTTCCCACAGGTTCATCCATTGTGATGATGCCGTGCTTTCTTTTCGGTTTTACGGATAGTTCCATGATCTTAAGATCCGGGATCGTGTAGTCCATCGAATAACGGTCAGCCATATAGTCATCCGGATCGATATTTGCCATTGGGAACATGTTTTTCAAAAGAAGATATTGCCTCGCAGGGTTAAGGTCTATGTTGTACAGCATGCATCCGCGTTCCTCAAGCATCCCGGCTATTTCATAAATTATTTCGGTGTTCCTGGCCTTCACTGCAATAATGGGCTCTGGCGGCCCTGATAGATGCGTTTTTTTATTATCAAAGCAAGCTGAAATAACGCCGGGAATCGTGGATATAAGGTATCTCAGTTCGGAATTGCCTGAAACATAGATATCAGGATAGTAAATCTCACTTACAGGCAGGCATCTGTCATTCTTTTTTATCCAGCATGTTATTGAGTTCTCCTCGTTGTCGTACTGTACATCCAGAAGATGCATTTAATGCCTCCTGTATTTGTTTAATGTCCTTTTGCTGCTCGATCAGTATTGACAGGAACATCGAATCCATGGGGTCAAGCATCGCGGCGACGGTTGATGAGGACGCATGTTTTCTTGCCATGTTCATTATGATATCGAATGCGCTCCTGTCTTCTCCACGCAGAGCCCTTCGAAAGACAGCAAGATCAAGGACGATGCTTTCAAGTAGCACCCTGAAGCTTGGCACAGTTCTGCCCATTTATCTCACCTCCGAGAAAATCAATAAATCTTGTCTGCCCGGGCGGGAGGGGTACATACTCAAATAAATTATCGCCGTCATGCACTTTTATAATGGTTTTTCTCTCATCGATCCTGATAACCCGGTCAGCATTCCCGGCTACCATCCGGTCTCCCCACCATATTCCTCCGAAGCTTGTCACTACTGTTACAAGATTTAATGACCGTGTGATCTCTTTCAGATTTTTCAGGATAGGGCCGAATAACTTTTTCCCGTCTTGCGTTGAAAAAAGATTAGAAAGATATAAAACAGCAACAAGCGATGGGTTCCACCTGGTAACAGCTTCATGCAATCCGCTTATGATCGCATCCATCTGGTACTCGGTGAATGCTCGGGCGACATGTATACGGCAGAGCGCCTGTCGTGGTTCAAAACCCATGAATTTCACAGCTCTTGAAACTGCATACGGGTTGAAGCTATTTCCCCCGTCCACAACTATGACATCCTGTCCCCTGCATACGGCCAGAGCGCACATTGTAAACAGGGTTTCAGACACAAGCCCTGATGTCCCCTCAATGACCGTGAGGAGTGAAGGTTCAAAGCCTGAAGGGTCAATACAACCGCATAATAATGGATTTGAGTGTCTGAATGAGGCACGCATATTTTCACCTGTTTTGGAAATAGAAGTCTGTTTTCATGGTATAATAGAAAGAGCAAAGAGCGGGGTGAAAGTGTTTTTGAGCCTACTCCGAAGCTGGCAGGAACAACCAATCTTCTATAACCTTAAATATAAAGCGAATCATAAGAGAAAGTACAGAGTGATACTATGGAGCAGTTTGAAGATAAGCGAAAAGAAGCCTTGGAATTATATCACCAAAATAAGCTCACTATCGTTGATCATGCTCTTGAAAGAATGGTTGAAAGGAATATTCAATATGAAGACATCGAATCCGTTCTGCTTCATGGTTCAATCTACAAACAAGAAATCGACAAATATGGAGATATCCGCTATAATATCAGAGGAACAGACACCGAAAAGAATATCATTCGGATGACATTCATCATTAAAGAAAATCTGGTAGCAATAACTGTAATTCGTGAACAGGAGTAAGGAAATATGAATAATAAAGAAATCAAATGCGTTATGTGTGGAGCACAGACCGAAGAAGCAAAGGACATTGTCATCACTTCAACCATCCAGAGCCGTGAAATTGTGATTACCGGACTTACAGGCACACGCTGCCCCGAGTGTGGGGAACAGTATGTGGATTCAGAATCCAGCAAGAAAGCCCTGGAGGTCGCAAATAAATTCCGCAAACCTGCGATAGTATTCAAACGGAAGGTCACGGTTAGCGGAGGCCGGCGCGTGATAGGTATCCCTGAGGAGATCGACAGGGCCCTGGGGAAGAAAGAAAACGTAGATATCTGGCTTGAAGGCGATAAGATTGTGGCTGAAGTCTACTGAATTATTTTTCTGTCCTCTGGATTGATGCATTTACGAACATGACCGTTTCATTGAGGAGGTATACAGTAATTATGTAACGGGATACTTACTGAACCAACAGTTTTATCTATAAAGTATTTGATTTTAAGGAGAGATGGCGCGATCAAAATCAATTCTATTCATAACGGTCATATGGTTGGTAGTTCTCTTATCGGGATGTGTTGATGAAAAAAATATAACAGCAGTTCCAACAACCCCGGCGATAACTACAAATGTCACATCTACACCATCTGCTATTGCTCCGGAGATTGCTCCCACAAATAATGGTCTTGAAAAAAGTGATCTAAATGGTACTATTATCGTAGAACCAGAGGAAAGCCCAACACCTGCGCCATCGTTCACAGCGCCTAAAGAAGCGCTATCCACTGCCCTGTATGTAACAGCACGAATGAAACCAATGAGTAATTGGAGTTCCGGGAACGAGATAAAATATGAGCTTAACTGGTTGAAAGTGTACATCTTGAACCAACAAAATAATCCACTCTCAATAAAAACGCAGATTATCAGTGGCGACCAGATACTTGAAGAAAAATCGTTCGTTCTTGATAAACTTGAAAGCAGCGTTGAATTTTCGAATGAAAAAAATCATTTTGTCAATAGCACTAATGTAACTTTACGGGTGTTGATCAAGGACTATCCACCAAAAGATTATCCGTTTATAACAGTAGACCAACTCAATTAGACACCCAAGTCAATTCTTCATAAACTCCCTTAAAACAGTCGTCGCATAACTTCCCTTTTGCAGCGAAAAGCTAAGCGTCGATTTCGTCTTCCCTGCATTTTTTTCATCCTCACCGACACTGAATTCAGGCTTAAAAGGCACGATTATCTCCCTTCGCAGTCCCTTCGATGCCAATTCAGGTATATCAGGGACTTTGAAACCTTCTGTATCAATATTCAATTCCCTTACCACTGCCCTCTCAATTTCTCCAGCCTGTCCTTCTGCGAACTGGGTTTCATACCCCACAAGAGGCGCTGTCACGAATGCGCGTCCCCTGTTGATAAGATTATTTATCCCGTCAAGATTATCCTTTGTTACTTTCTGCAGCCTTGACGTATCGGGCAACCCCATCTCGTTCTTGAAGCAAACAATATCCCCGTCATAAGCCTCGTTGATCGACATGCCAGATCCGATGCGGCGGCTCAATATCAGATTGAAAATATATGACTGGTAGGCATGCAGGAACATTGCCATTAATTTTGGCGACAAAGCCCGAAAAGCCCCGGCATGATCATCGGGATGTGCGATCAGGTGGCTCATCATAGCCCTTTCGAATTGCAAATGAAGAGGAAATATTTTTACTCCTTCTTTGAAATCTCCTGTATCACACACGAACTGGCGCGCTTTTCTAATGCTATCATTCTCCTGGGGATATGCTTTTGCTATATAGGTCATGGCAGCTTCTTTGATATCTCCCCTGAGGATGGCTTCACCCACGACATGCGTTACTGGCCTGTTCTCCCCGAATCTCTGGACTCCGAAAAAATTGGGAACTCCTTTTTCAAGCTCATGGATTATAGATGTTATCCGCTTCAGGGTCTCTTCATGAGAGAGGTCGATATTTCGTATGGTGATCTTGAAACGATTGCCCCACAGGTCGCCGAGGCTCACCTTTTTATTTGAGCGCCCGATCGGTTTGAATTCAATATCCTTTAAATGAATGCGTGCAAGGTCTTCTTCTGAGATATCCCGGATACTTATTTTCTGTTTTGTAATGGCGCGCTTGTCCTTTGTGCCTGCCCACCCGAACCGTGTCTGGCTTATTCTCAATATACGCGCAAGATCGCGCACAAGATGGTGGATATCCCAGTTCGTCTTTGTGAGTTCAGCGATAAGGTATTGCCCGGAAGGTGTCTCAATCCTGTTCGTTAATTCCTCAACGCAGAAATCTTCTATTTCCTGCCGTATGACGCCGCCGATGCCAGGGATTTTTGTGTAGAAAAGACCAATTCCGATAGTGATATCTGTGGTAATGGAAAGTGCCTCTTTAAATTTATTATACTACTTTAACTCCACAAAGAAATAAACATTGCCTTCGTTCCTGAGCGTTGAAGGTATTGCAATTTCATAATTATGAGATGAATTTCCAAGGCCGGTTGTACCTGCATTGATCCTTGTTATAAACACAAGTTCTTCAGCGTCATCCCCATATTCGCCATCCCCATTATCTTTAGTCGTGTCCCATAGAATTCCTGCAATAAAAGTGGAAGTCCCTACTGAGTTGTAATTTGTGGTATTTGTACTATTAACTATCGCTACATTTTCTATTTTCTTACCATAAACCGTGAAACTCGTGACGTTCCGTGGAGAAGTACCATTCGGGCCAAAAAGCGCAGTGATATTATTATTTAGGAAACCTGTGGCATTATTGCTTCCTGGTGTCATGTTTAGAAGCTCATCGGCTTTTCGGAAATTGTCCGGGGAAATTTCCCCGTTCTTTTTCCTTCCCAGGGCCTGAAGATTGTTAAAATCAAGGGATGGGATTTTAGAAACAAAAACATTTCCCTGATTGGTATCCCAACTCCAGTTGATGAGAGAATTCCCCTTTTGATCGCCCAGGTTAATGTTCCCGGAAATGTTCCCGTAGTATTTCTGCCATGCAGAGACATTAATATTTTTTGAAGCATTGTTGTTACTATCATCAGTCTCAAGAAGGGTATTTTCAGGATCAATTTTTATTGAAATATTATGTGTGCCTATGATTGAATTCCAATAGATAGTGGCATTCTGGCTTTCGCCTGCGCTGATATTTGTGATCGTGGCATTTGCAATATTATTTCCCTGACCCGGGGGACCGTCATAGAAACTCACATTAATATTACTGGCATCTCCCAATCCGTTATTATAAACAGTTGCATTCATGGTTACATTCACGTTTTCTTTTACCTCACCATTCTCAATTTCAGATGGTATATATGAGAAAGATATATTATCTTGAGTCATAACAAGGTCCGGAATTTTTGCAAGGGGCAGATAATCAACGTTTGAGGCATCGAGAGTATAAGAAGAATCGCAAATATCATCGTTATTCGCATCAGTACATGTCTGCGAGAATCCTGTTCCATTCGGATATGCCCAGTAATTTCCTCCCAGGTTAGAACCTGTAATTATATTCGTGCCTTCTATCTTCGTTGTGTTCCATGTGTTAGAGGCATCAATGTTATAATTATTGATATTATTAAAATGGTTATTATATATGATATTGTTATTTGAATTATAAATACCGATTCCACTCTCACCGTTATGATTTGCAGTATTGTCGCGGATTGTGTTATTAGTATTCATATAAAGGTATATACCGTAATTGGTATTATTCAAAACTGTACTGTTGTCTATCAGGTTATCGTTGCCAGAAGAATCGATATAAATACCATTTACATTCGAGACTGCTGTTATCCGGGTGATAACACCAGATGACGTGCCCTGGTAAAATATTCCATAAAACCAATCGGTTACTGTTAGATTCCTTACTGTTATGTTTGTATAATTAGTACCTGTCTGCACACCATAGGAGCCCGCCTCATCTATTCCATCGATAGTATATCCCCCGCCATCAAAATCAACGTCATTTGCCAGTATTTTGATACACGGGCCGGTAGCGTTATCCAGAATATCCGTTGTTAAGGTATAAGAGCCGCTGTCATTTATATATATACAGGAATTGACACCTGTGGAAGCATACACGGGCAGGATAATGATTGATACGAATATTAGTCCTAAAAGGAACTTTCTCATATCCTCTTTATTATTCATTTCAATCCTATTACATCATTATGAGCATAATAACATATATAATTTTCCCTAATCATTATATAATACAACAGTCATATATGCATGATAAGCATAATGATGTAAAAATCCCCCAAGAAGTTGGATTATGAAGGATTTAATCGATATGCAAAAACGGAGGAATTAAAATATGAAGAAAGTAGACTTCAATACAGTGCTGTCAACAGCTATTTTAGCTTTGTCACTATTATTCACAGCAGGGGCTGCATCTGCTGCTATAGGTGATAATGATCTGGATAGAAGCTTATTAATAAATGGAACAAACGAAACTCAAGCCCTTAGAACAGGTGAAAATTCCAGTCAATCAACAGGAGGATATATTACTCAGATTGACTTGTATTCACAAACCAACCAGACCCAGAATTGGCAGGGCTACTTTGGTAACGTATCAGGTGAAATAACATTGAGTGGCAATAACAGTAACGAGATGTATAATTGGACGGTTAATGTCACGAACAGATCTATTTATGCAATAGCAAATTCTGATTTTACGGCCTGGGATACACTCTTTCCCGCCAATATCACTAACATTGACGCAATTTGGTTTGGTAGTGAAGTAATGCCGGATACTGTCAAGAATACATATAAAACAGGTATTGGAAATAGGACTTTCGTAGATACATCAATAAATGCTTCTCATGTATATACAACAAGTGGTTTTTTAGACCATGTGATTCAATCCACTGCAACTGACGACACTAACCTAACCAATGCACAGGTATTATGGGCAGCGGTCGTTGTAGACCCCAAGCTAAACTACAAAAACGAGTCTTCAAACTATGAATTGCTTGTTCCTGTAAATAGGACCTCACCTAATATATACTATTTCTACATGGAACTTCCATAAGCCTGGTTGGATCCTTGATCCAACTTCTTTTTTTTTTCGGGCGAAGGTTTAATATATAAGTTTATATTATCATAGTAATGATGAGTTTAAGGTACAATTTATTATTATTATTAATATTTTTGTTGGCAGAAGTATCGATACTAAACGCCTCTGCAGCACCCGACCAGGTGGTTATAAATTCTGCAGACTGGCAGGATGTTTACCTTGGCGCACATTATGCAGGTTTTATTAATATAAAATCTAATTTTCTCATAAGCAGTGAACATGCTTCCACACTCATTGAAAGCCTGGAAATAAATAAAAAAAACATACTCCTTGTGGAATCTAATAAAGCACCTTTTGCTTTTAGCTATAAGAACAGCCTTGAAGGCGCTGGTTTTACGGTCGAGGAAATAATTGCCTCAGGAACAGAGCTTAATACAGAGCTTGCTAAAAGGGCAAATACAAGTGATTTCATAGTGGTAGACGATTCGTCCGGATATAATGCCATTTCTATTGCGCCTTATGCTGCCCAGGAAAAATATTTCGTTCTTTTTGCCAATAAAAAAAACATTGATGAATTATACTCCTTCCTGAAAGCCAATGGTGTTAGCAGGATAATAATTTATGGCTTTTCGGATATAGAGGTCAAAAACAAACTGGCTGAATTCAAACCAATTGTGATCAATAATGGTTCAAGGTTCGATAATAATATTGAGCTGTTGAAAAGATACAAAAGCATCAAGCAATTAACCCTTACGAACGGAGAATTTATCGAAGAAGGAATCATGTCAGGAAAAGAACCCGTACTTTTGATCGGAAGAGAAAGAGTTCCGGATAGGGTAGTTGAATATATAAAAGAAAGCGGCATAAAAAACGGCCTTGTCATCGGAACCGAACTTTCAGGTGTTGCATACCAGTTAAGACAAGCAACAAATATGACTATTTTTTTAAAGTTCGGCCAGGGTTTAGCAAAAGGCGGCTCCTCGGAAGTCAAACCGCTTGATATGTTCCCTCTTCCGAAGTATGAGCTTTCCATTGATATTAATTCAGTTAAATACAATCGAGCAACAAATGATCTTGAAGTGACATATGAAAATAATGGAAATATGGGGGCATATTTAAAGTCATCGATCGAAATTTTATCTTCAGGTGTGAGAATAGCCACCCTGGGAGACAGGGAATCCAGCTATTTGAACCGCGACAGCACAGTGACTATGGCCTATAAAACAGAATTGATCGGCCAGAACCTGACCGCAAAATTCGCAACGATGTTCGGTGAAGTTCCAGGATCGTTTGAACGTGTCCTTTATAAGGAAATGAAAATTGAGATGATTGAGATATCAGATGGTTCATCGCTTAATATTTCAAAGGTTTCCTATGATAAAAAAGCTCATAAGATAAAGGTGGGGATCACGAATATAGGTGCAGTCAATGCATATGCTAAGACCCAGGTAAAGTTCCTGGTATATGGCGAAGAAACAATATTGGTCCAGGATAAAGCAATGCTTCTTGAACCTGGCACTTCAAAGGATGTAGTTTTTATTACAACCTTGAGCGACACCAATATTGAAGAGAATCCAGATATCAATGTTCGCGTAAATTATGGCCAGAGAGAATCTGCACTGGTAAAAGTCATTGAAGGGAATTATCCACTCCAGATACCAATTGATTATGTTACCCTGATAATTTTAGTAATCCTGATAATAGCAGTAGTAATGTTGCTGGGCTTTGCACTTAAAGTCCCGTATGCGCTTAAAGTCGTAAAGTTGTTAAAGTCCTTATTTATTAGAAAAATTGGATTATAGGAAGTCTTCTTCTATTTCCCTGGCTCAAAGCTGTTTTTTCAAGTTTAATTTCATTTGTTGAAGATCATAATAACAATGATAATTATATAATTGTCAATGAATAATATTATATATCTTGTACGCATATTATTAATATAACTCTGATACAAATTGCAGGTTTGGAAACGTAAGTGTGTGTGAATTATCGAGATAAATGTGTAAGCTGGAGTGACATTGACAGGTTCGTCCATAAAAATAATTAAAAATTTATTAACACAAATAATATTGATTGTAATTCTTTGTGTTTCAATTACAGCGGTCCAGGCCAATGGTGGATATATAACCCGGATCGATTTTGCACAGAATTCATATACAGAACACTGGCTGGGATTTTATGGTATTTTTTCGGGTATATCCGTACAAAAGGGTGATTACCTTATCATAACGACTTCTCCTTCACCTCCTGATCTTATCGGATTAAAAGCAGGGGATATTGCATCCATTGATGAAATAACAGGTTTGGGCGATGACTCAGGTTCAAATACATTCACAAATTCTTCTACTTACCTGATACCTTCTTCAGGAGCCCAACTCACACAGGTGCCATCAATTTACATGTTAGATAGCATGGGGCAGTATTCCAGGGAAGCATTGCTTGCAGATATTAATGGAGATCCGGTATTTGCTGTTCCGGTCGAACCCCTTCCAGGTAAAAATAATGAAACTTATCATTTTCAATTAATGTTGCCTGACAATGGCAGACTATATTATTTATTTTACCTGCCATCTGACATATAATAAAATTTTTTATTGATTCAAGAGAGTAATCTATAAGCCTATAAATTCTATTGAGTACCCTATGTACCACCTTGAGTGCATTGAATGTCACAAGAAATATTCCGGGACGGAAGTCATCTACACCTGTACATGCGGTGGTCTGCTTGACGTTATTTATGATTATTCGCAAATCAATATTACTAAAAGCGATCTGAAAGGCCCGCTTTGCGTCTGGAAATATCGCGCCTTGCTGCCGATAAGCATAGACCCGGTATCTCTTAAAGAAGGTGGAACGCCGCTATACCGCGTTGACAGGATAGCAAAAAGTATCGGCCTTAAGGATGTTTATGTCAAACATGAAGGTATGAACCCTACAGGCTCATTCAAGGACAGGGGAATGACAGTCGGTGTCACCAAAGCCATTGAACTTGGTATGAAAACTGTTGCCTGCGCATCCACAGGAAATACATCTGCATCTCTTGCGGTGTACGGGGCAAGGGCAGGAGTTCCAGCTGTAGTTCTTCTTCCATCAGGTAAAGTCGCCCTGGGAAAACTTGCCCAGGCGCTCATGCATGGTGCGAAAGTGTTGAGCATAAGGGGAAATTTCGATGATGCGCTCACACTTGTGCGAGACCTGTGCGACAGGGAAGGATTCTATCTTTTAAATTCAGTAAATCCGTATCGTCTGGAAGGGCAAAAGACAATTGCTTTTGAGATCGCAGACCAGCTTGGATGGAAAGCGCCTGACAGGCTCGTACTTCCGGTCGGGAATGCAGGCAATATCACTGCAATTTATAAAGGATTTAAGGAGTTAAAAAATCTTGGTCTCATTGACAGCATACCGAAAATGACCGGAATACAGGCGCAAGGTGCAAGTCCTGTAGTTTCGGCAATTAAGAATAACGCTGCGGCAATAACGCCTGAGGGACATCCAGAAACAATTGCAACAGCTATCAGGATCGGAAATCCGGTGAATTCAATAAAAGCCTTAAAGGCGATCCGGGAATCCGGAGGAACTGCCGAAACCGTAACCGATGAGGAAATAATCGGCGCCCAGCATGAACTTGCGTATATGGAAGGAATTGGTGTAGAACCGGCAAGCGCTTCTTCGATCGCCGGACTCCGGAAACTTGCAGGGCTTGGTATCATAGATGCTGATGAAATAGTAGCATGTGTCACCACAGGACATTTGCTCAAAGACTCGGAGCATGTGTTAAATGTATGTCCTAAACCCATGGAAATCGATGCGACCATTGAAGCAGTAAGGAAAGCTGTTTTTTCGAAATAATTTTTTAGGGAACAAATACTTTAATATTTTGAAACGTCAATTATTGTAATTGGAACTTCATATGGGAGTGAAAATATGAATAGAAAAGTATCTTTGATTTTAATTGCATTGATCGTGATTTTTATTGCTGCAATTTCATATTATGGCATCAAACCATCAGTCAAATCCGAAACTCTTCCCGATATCAAACTTCCCGCAGGATTCAGGATCAATTTTTTTGCAGAAAATATGGGTGGAAATCCCGTGTCGTATCCCGGCCCAAGTCCAAGGATGATGCTATTGAGAGATGGAGTATTGTTTGTCACAGTTCCAAATCTGGGGAGGGTTGTTGCCCTTCCTGATAGGAATAATGATAAAAAAGCCGATGAAACAATAATATTTATCGAGAATCTCAATAATCCGCATGGCATTGATTACGATAATGGCTGGTTTTATATAGCCGAAGAGGACAAGGTTATCAGGGTAAAAGATAATGACAATAATTTTATCACAGACAGGGATACAATTGAAATCCTGATTGATAATTTACCTGCAGGAGGTCATTTCACAAGAACCCTGAAAATACATAACAACAGTTTATTTGTGAGTATCGGTTCTTCATGCAATGTCTGCATAGAGGAGAATGAAAGAAGAGCTGCGATCCTGAAATGTACCCTTGACGGGAAAGACTGCAAGGTTTTCGCGAAAGGCTTAAGGAATGCCGTGGGTATGGTTATTCATCCGATAACGGGACAGATGTATGCTACTGAAAATGGCCGGGACCAGCTTGGGGATGACCTGCCCCCTGATGAGATCAATCTTATCGAGGAAGGCAGGAATTATGGTTGGCCAATATGCTATGGCAAGAACATTCACGACACTGATTTTGATAAGAATGTCTATATAAGGGATCCCTGTATGGAACCGTTTGAGACTCAAAGTCTTATTGACCTTCAGGCACATTCTGCGCCTCTGGGGCTTGCTTTCTATTATGGCGATAAATTCCCGCAGGAATACAGGGGCAATCTCTTCGTGGCTTTTCATGGCTCATGGAACCGCAAAGTTCCGACAGGATATAAAATCATCAGTATAGACATGAAAGATTTTTCAGTGAAAGATTTCGCTACTGGTTGGCTTAATAGCAGCAATGTGCTGGGAAGACCTGTGGATATTATCGTTGCAGATGACGGTTCGCTTTTTGTGAGCGATGATAACGCAGGAAAGATTTACAGGATATCCTATGGTGAGTGAGCTATTGCATCAAGAAAACAAAAAAATAATCCTCGAAACAGAAGTGAAGCCTTCGGAATTATTTGTAAGTGCCTCACCCCATGCCGTAGATAAAGCCATGAAAACATCGCGCAAAATTGATGAAGCCAAAATTAAAAGACTTCTCAATGAACTGGAATAAAATGATCGCAATACTGGTGTCTGGAAAGAATATATTAATACTCGTGGAGTTCTGCATCACCAGGCAAAGCAGTGGTTGCTTCAGTGATACTTGCAAAGAAACTCTATGATTTCATATAAGTAATCCTTATTTTCTCGAAAAGCTTATCGTAAGCTGTGTGAAAGTAATGTCACAATGTCAATCACCCTGCCCTACAGAGCAGGGCTTGTCCCGTGAGGGATAAGGGTAACAGGTTGACAAGGAGGCTTAGATAAAACTATGCAGAAGTTGGAAAGAAGAAATACATACACACCTACGGGCATTCCGCACACTCGTAGCAACTGTGATCTATCATTAAATGTAGAGGAAACTCTCTGTGTGGCAGGTTTAAAAACATTTTCCAACAACTCCGATGCGGCTCTAACTGGTTTAGGAGAGAGTTCCGGAGCAAAACCTGCGGGTACTTGCTACAAAAACCATCTCAACCTATTAAACAATAGAATACGAAGGCAGGGTGGTTATCCTGCAACTACTAACGCAAGGGGTACGCTTCCTCCCTGCCCTAAAGAGCAGGGTATCCGCTACCCTTGACCCAAACGATTATGAAAGAGCTTCTCTTCTGGGACCAGACCCTTTTTAAGGACAGCGAATTATTTGAACTTGACCATATCCCGGAGCATTTCCTTCACAGGGAATCACAACTTCAATCTCTCATGCACTGCATCCGGCCTGCCCTGGGCGGAGGCCGGCCGGTTAACAGTCTCTGTATAGGCGCGCCAGGGACAGGAAAAACAACAGCCATCCAAAAGGTATTCGAGGAGGTCGAAAAACATTCTGAAAAACTGGTGCCGGTGCTTATCAATTGCCAGGTCAATTCAACAAGATATGCTGTTTTTTCACAGATATTCAAAAAACTTATAGGTTACTCACCCCCAGCTTCGGGCGCCTCTTTTAAAAAAATATTCAGCGAGGTTGCAAAATATATAGTAGAGCGCGAAAAAGTGCTCCTTGTGGCGCTTGATGATATGAATTACCTGTTCTATGAAATGGAGGTCAATGAGGTGCTATACTCGCTTCTGAGGGCTCATGAAACACATCCTGGCGCCCGAATGGGCGTTATTGCAATACTCAGCGACACAGGTGTTCCCCATATACTTGATCCCAAAGTTGAATCTGTGTTCCTGCCTGAAGAAGTGAAATTCCCCCAATATTCGATCGATGAGATACGCGATATACTGCTAAATCGCGCAAAACTTGGGTTTTACCCGGATGTGCTTGATGATAACGTCCTTGAAAACATAGCCGGGCACACATTTGCACTTGGTGATCTGCGCGTGGGTATTGACTTATTAAAACGCTCAGGACTTAATGCAGAAAAGCGAGCAAGTAAAACAATAGCCTTAGAAGATGTTGAGTCAGCGTACGAGAAATCCCGGCTTGTGCATCTATCCTATATGATGCGAACCTTGAAAAGGGATGAAAAAACACTGCTTGTATTAATAGCGGATTCCCCTCAATCAAATTCAGGCGACCTTTATGAAAAATTCCACGAAAAAACCTCTCTTGGGTATACGCGTTTCTATGAACTGCTGAACAAGCTTGGTTCATTTAAGCTTATAGATGCCGATTTTACAGGTAAGGGGGCACGCGGGAGAAGCCGAGTTGTAAAGCTTCGGTTCAAACCTGAAGAAGTAAGAATGAGATTGTAGGTAACAGATTGAAAATAACAGTTATTATATTACTATATATCCGTTCTTCTGCGTTTCTCTGTGGTTTATTATTTCATTGATTATTTTAGATTCCCCGTATCGAATTAAAAAACTATATATACCTTTATTACTAATAATAATTATCCAAAATTTTAATTCAATAAGGAGAAAATAAATGTCAAATCAAGTACAACCAATACTTCCACTTGCACCGGTAGAGAGAATAATCCGAAAAGCAGGAGCAGACAGGGTAGCAGAAGACGCAGGCGTTGAGCTTGCAAAAGTCCTGGAGGAATATGGCATAGAAATTTCGCGAGAAGCCATAACCCTTGCAAAACATGCAAAGAGGACAACAGTCAAAGAAGAAGATATCAGGCTTGCTGTTGCAAGATTGAAGAGACCAAGCTTTACTACATAAATCCAAATACTTTTTTCTTTTTTTTTATTCCCAGATGGCTATCGAAGATAAACTTGGTTATACATTCAAAAATAAATATTTCTTGAATCGCGCCCTGACACGCAAAGCTTTTGCGCTTGAGCAAAGACAGCAAAATATCGAGTGTGAAGACCAGGAAATTTACCGGACACTTGGTGATGCTGTCCTGAAAACTGTTTTGATCGATCTTTTGATCAAAAGCGGCGTTAATTCAAGAGGGGAGATAACAAGCAGGAAAAAAAGTCTTGAGAGGGAGGAAGGGCTTGCAGATATCAGTAAAAAGCTCGGGATCGGCGCATACCTTAAATTGGGAAAAGGAGAGAGTAAGCAAAAAGCAGATGAAGAACCTTATGTGCTGGCGGAGACTCTTGAAGCGGTGATCGGGGCGATATATCTTGATGGCGGGTTTGCAGCCTGCAAAGGAATAATAGAGAAGTTGTTTACAATATAAATGCTCATTTTGGAACCACAATTACTTTCAATGATTCCCTTGCTTGTCCTGCTATCTTAAATCCCTTCTGGATATCTTCCAATCCTACCCTGTCAGTTATCATATCCCTGACATTGATTTTCTTATCTTTGATCAATCCAAGCGCCTCTTCCAGGTCAATAGGAGCTGCGCCATAGCTGGATACAACGCTCAATTCATTCCTCCAGAAATCTTCAACAGGGATTGGAATATTCTTATTCGGGATGGCAAAAAGCAGTATTATCCCTTTCTTATCAATGTACCGAAAAGCAGCTTCAAAAGCAGGCATTGCTCCCGTACACATGATTATCCTGTCAGCTTTTAAATCTAATTCTTCGTTAGCATTGAAAACTTCATCTGCCCCGAATTCTTTCGCTTTTTCCAGCCTGTAATCATTGATATCCGTCGCAATGACCTTTGCATTTTTTAATTTTGCCATTGCAATGTTCAACAGGCCCGAAATCCCTGAACCCATGACAAGAACAGTCTGGCCAGTTTTGACATCGATTATTCTTTGCGCTCTTACAACACATGCAAGAGGTTCGATCATCGTCCCTTCCTCATAAGAGATACTGGCAGGAAGAAGGTAAGTTCCGCTTTTCACATTGATTTCCGGAACCCTGACAAATTCACTGAATCCGCCGGGGTCGTAATTACCTTTATGCAGCGTTTCGCAGGCGGTATGATTTCCAGAAAGGCAATACTTGCATTCGTTGCATGGAACATGATGGCTTACGAAAACCCGTTGTCCTACTTTGAATTTATCAGACTTTGATTCAACTATTTCACCAGTCATCTCATGGCCAAGTACCCGCGGGGCTTTCTTGATCCTGTACCATTCCATCAGGTCAGTCCCGCAAATTCCTGAGGCTTTGACCTTTACAAGTATTTCTCCATATTTAATTTCAGGTTTTGGTCTTTCCTCTATCCTGATATCGTTATTATTGTAATATACTGCGGTTTTCATTATTTATTTTTCGATTGTTCATAAATCTCGTAAGCCTCATCTACCGACTTACCACCATGGACGATCGCCCTTACCGCCTGTATCATACCTACAGGGCTGTCACTCTGGAAAATATTCCTTCCCATATCAACACCAATTGCGCCATCTGATATTGCACCATAAGCCATTTTCAGGGCATCAATTTCAGGCAGCTTCTTCCCGCCTGCTATTACAACAGGAACTTTTCCGCATGCTTCAACCACTTTTTCGAAACCCTCAGTATAATAGGTTTTTATGATATGCGCACCCGTTTCAACGCAAATCCTTGAAGTAAGGCCAAGGTAGCGTGCATCACGAACCATTTCTTTTCCGACAGCGGTAACTGCAAGCACAGGGATCCCGTATTTTTCACCGTCGTCAACAAGCTTTGAAAGATTTTCTATTGTCTCTCTTTCATATTCCCCGCCTACATATACGGAGCATGTGATCGCTGATGCATTTATCCTTATCGCATCTTCTATGCCCGTTGTTATAGTTTCATTGGATAATTCCTTCAGGATGCTTTGCCCGCCGGAAACACGTAAAATTATCGGAATATCCACAATTGGCTCTATCCAGTTCCTGACAGCCCCCCTTGTTATCATCAAAGCATCGGCGTAAGGCAATAACGGTTCAACTGTCCTTCCCAGATTGGAAAGCCCGGTCGTTGGGCCCTGGAAATAACCGTGATCAACAGCAAGCATTACGCAACGCCCTGTTTTGGGCTTGATTATCCGTGAAATCCTGTTCTTCATTCCCCAGTTCATTTAATTACCTCCTATTTTTTCAGGCCTGACGAGGAAATAACCTTTTCCTATCAGCCAGTGATGGAATTCATAGGTCGTATGCAGGCAGTTTTCCTTGCATATTTCCCTCAGGTCATTATAATCTTCAGTGTCCTGGTCTTTCTTATTCATCATTATCTGTACAGGACATCCAATGTCATTACAGTATTCTCTTCGTCTATACTCAATAAATCCCTTGATTGACACAATCACAAAGCGGATTCTGGATACTTAAAATTTTCGGAAATGTTTAGATAACAAATCCGGTCTCACTCTTGGGCAGTGCCTTTATCAGGATAAAGTCCCTCATCTTCGAGGGCAAAACCCGCGCCACTTCCTTCATAGTCACACCTTCCACGAATTTGATATTCTCTATTTGCTCATGATATTCCCCATAAGGCAGTTTGACCCTCACGCCGTTCATCTGCAAGGTTATAGGCAATGGATGCAGGTTGTCTACTATTTCTGCGATCTGCTCTTCTATCTCTTTCTTGATACGGGGCGGCGCAACAGACGGCGGGTCTTTGGCGATCTCCACCCTGACATCATCAAGGACCTTTCCGATAACGGCGGAAAGTCTATCAAGAGTCTTGAGTTCCTCTGCATGTCGCAGGTGGTGAAGTATCCTGCCAAAGCTTCCTACATAGGCTGTAGCATTGGGCACATCTTCTGTCTTAAGTTCAGGCGCGCCTGTGACAACGATCGGGATTTCAATCCCTTCGTATAGTTTCTTTGATTTTTCGATTATACAATGCTCATAATTTCCAAGGATGAATACTGCAACATCGTGTTCATTGATCAGGTCGCGCTCAAAAGCCGTAAGCTGGCAAATCCTTTTTCCCACACCACGGGCAAGACCTACCATATTTGTTTTTGCCCCCTGTTTTCTGAGGAACTCTGCAATATCACAATCAAGGTGAGGAAGATGATGGTAAGCAAGGGTCGGGGCAACTGTTGCTATTTCGCTGCCAGTGAGAGGCGCTCTTGTAAGCTTTCCCAGAAGTTCTTTTGATTTGATTTCTACAATTGAAATGTCATTTATCGGAACAAGCATCAAAAGTACAACTTCGGATTGCATGATGTTCTTTTGCAAAATGTATCCGCCAAGGTCTTCCACAAGTTCGATGAGCTGGCTGTGCTTGTATGCACCACCCACATACATCATGGGTTCAAGCATTTTCTTCCCTCCTCAGGGAATCCAGCATTTCCTGTCCTCTTGCCAGCCATTCCGGTTTGAGTGTATCCTCTGAAGCTACAAAAAGAACATGGGTGTTTGAAAGCTCATGTTTTCGCACCCTGAATCCTTCGGGTATAATGCGAAGGGCTATCGCATCAATAAGCCGGTCAAGAACTTCCTGCTGCGGCTCTTCAATAACAAACTCACGAAGCATATCCAGGTCCTTTAAAGGGTCTGTTTTCACAATTATGATTTTCCTATCGAGTTGCTCAATTTTATCCTTACCGTATTTTGCCCAGAGTTTATTCAATAATTTTATGGCAAACATTTCCTTTTCCAGTTCTATTTTCACCTCATCCTTGCCAAGAGCGCCCATGTCGACTTTGGCGAAATCCTTGATTTTTATTGACGGCGAACCGAGCCGAAGAAGAGCCGCAAAAATAAAAACAGGTTCAACCGGATCCATATACACCTTCAATCTTCCAATGACCCTTGAAAGTGACAGGTCAGAAAGCGTATCAAGTATGAGACTGCGTGTGGTCTTGGCCCCTGTTACATCCGGGCATTCCACGATAAATGTCTCAAGTTGTTCCATCATATCCTCTCATTTGTTAATAAATCCGGATGCAAGCAGCGCCGCGCCAACCGCTCCGATATACTGGGCGTTGGGGGGAACTATTACTTTTACTTTTAGCAGTTCCTCAACGGCTTTGGGTAATCCTTCTATCAGGGATGTGCCGCCTACCATTATAACAGGTTCCTTCACATCTACTTCCTGTAACTGCTGCTCGAATAATTGCTCAGCAACACTGTGGCATGCTGCTGCAGCAACATCCTCCGGGGTGGACCCTCCCGCAAGTGAATTAACAAGGGACTGGATGCCGAACACAATGCAATAACTGTTCATTTTTACATTCGAGGCTTTTCCCTTTAATGCAAGAGCGCCAAGCTCGGTGATGCTTACCCCAAGTCTTTTTGAAGTCATCTCAAGAAATCTTCCTGATGCTCCTGCACAAATACCGCCCATAGTGAACATGCCCGGGATACCATCGGTAACCGATATCGCTTTATTATCCATGCCGCCGATATCAAGAACCGTAGCTACCCCTTTTTGCTTATCAGCAAGATAGACCGCACCTTTAGAGTTGACGGTGATCTCTTCCTGCATCAGGTCTGCTTTCATATGCTCACCAACAAGGAATCGCCCATATCCGGTCGTTCCAAGCGCCTGGATATCGCTTCTGGTGACTCCTGCTTCTTTCATCGCATTATTGAAGGCTTCCTCTGCGCTCTCAATCACTTTTATTGTTGGAACCCATCCCTTTCCTATGATCTTATTGTCTTTCATTACAACTGCTTTTGTGGTCGTTGATCCTGAGTCAATGCCAGCAGTCAGGCCTGTTTGCTTTTCCCTTGCAAGAAGGCTCTTTCGCCTTGCTGTGGTGGTCAGGGCTTCCATTCTTGTAAGAAGTGTTGCTGCGGTTGTTCTTTCAGTAAATGAGTAGCTAATGACCGGGATACCTGTTTTATCATGGATATAACGGCGCACTTCGCTTCTTACAATGGCCGCTTCGGCGCACCTGAAACATGTTGCAACAAAAACAGCATCAACATGCACTTTCCCGGTTACAATTGACTTGGCCCGCGCCATCATAAGCCGAAGGTCAGGACTTGCCACTTTTAGTCCGAATTCCTCTTCTATCGATTCAATATCGGTAATATCAACCTCGGGATAAACCATTATAGCATTGACCTGCTTTGCAGCTGAATCGATTTCATCCTGTATACCACTGTATTCTGCGCCGCATGAAAGCTGGGCTACCTTCACCAGATTTTCAGTTGCCGTTATTTTTTTTAAAACATGTCCGATACCTGGATCGATTTCTTTCTCTTCCCCGCATCCGGCGCATGAGGTCCCGCTTATATTATCATTTTGCTCGCTCATTTCTTTTCCTCCGCAGGTTTGAGTGATTTCAAGAATTCGGAAATTTTATAAACGAATAACTTTGCATCCTCTTCAGTGTTGGGATAATCCAATTTCAACATCGGGATTTTTTTACCCCTTAACAGGAAATTGATAAGTTCATTCGTCCTTGCGCATCCCATACAGCCAAATGAAATAACCGGATCGTTAACAATTATTGCTGCTTCTGCTTTTGTGAGAAGAGGATCCAAAAGCGACATACGTCCCCTTACTCCTGCCGGAACTTCGACAGCCGCATATTTTAATCCGAATTTAGGGTCTTCAGGAGTAATGTTCATGGGTGGAGAATCCAGTCCCTGGGTTCTGACTTTTTTCCCTATTTCCTGCATTATCGCAAGTGGCTCATGACCGAATCGTTCAACCAGATCATAAAGAATAAGACTGTTTGTGGGATAAATAAAAACTTTCATTTTGATACCTCTGTTTCTTTTATTATTGCGTTTAGTTTATCGATGTCAAGTTTTTTCGTTTTCTTTTTTGGGCCAGGGACCTCGCCTCTGTCAAGCGCTTTTAAAGCAGCTGCGATATGAGGCAATATCTTATCCTCAGTTTCAAGGTTGTGAAATCCTGGTCTTGCCCCCCCGCGCCTGGTAGCTCTGCAGCGAAAAGGTTCACCAGGTGCAAAGCCTCTTTCTTTTATGAAAATACCGTATGGGTCTAATTTGCGAATGTTTGCAAGAAGCGGATCCAGTATCGCGCGTTCACCTGAAACCATAATACCAAAACAAGTTTCCTTTACCATGATATCATCTTTTGTTTCATAAAGCTTCATAGCAACATCGCTTGGGAGTAATTTTGATGAATTTATCACGATCATTTTAGTTATTTTTTCCATTATTGGACCTCCCTTATGTAAATTATATCGTCTGTCTTCATACCTTTAAGGCGCTCAGGTTCCAGAACTTTTCCTATAATGTTCGTGCATTCGAATTTCTCACCAGTGGGTCCGTATTTATCATCATCGATAAGTTTTACACCTACCATACCATATCGTTTTGCAGCCTGGTTGGTGATGCCGATCTCTCCCGCTTTTACCTTACCTTTAGGTGTATTCTCGGGATTTATTTCTTTATATGCCTCTGCCTCCTTTTCTGACCTTAATAGGAAAGTATTTTCATAGGTATATATTATGGGCAAGGGGCCCAATGGCCTGTCCTTGAGACGCAGGGAATGCCTGAAGAAATCAAGAGTTATAGGTGCAAGATCATCGTAAAACTTTACATTGATTATTTTATCCGATTTTACTCCGAGAGCTGTGACTCCCCCGTCTGCGATAATCCCTATTGTTGTGTCCGGTTCCTGTTCTACAATAATAGCATCATCACCTGTATAGCCTCTCCTTTCAAGTTTTAATCCACGGGCGTTCAATACTTTTTCAGCATCCACAAAATTCATACCCTGCACCATGACCCTCTCAGGATTTGCAATCACAGCAAGATTACTATTCAAAGGAGCTATTTTAATAAGTTCGATGCCATGGGAAACATGCCCTACAACGCTATGTACAGGGCTTGAAGTCCTGTCTTCTTTATAGATATACATACGTCCGTTGCCCTGTCCGTCAGTCCTTACCACAACTGATCCTTCAGAACGGGCATCCCAGTGTTCGTATATACATCCTTCTCCCTGGAGTGCATTATCGGAAACGAATGAATTTGAGAATGTACCCACATGAAATGTTTTTCTTCTTATCAATGCAAGGAAATGCTCTGCTCCCTCAGGGGATTCATTAATTAGATCGACATTAAAATAGGTATAGATCTTCATTCCATCTTCAAGTGGCGTATTCAAGTCCTGTGTGGTTATTTTGTTCAGGAGTGTTTCCCATTTTATTATAGGTTCAATTTTTAATAAAGTATCGCCCTGCTTAAGGTTTGCTATGACATTTTTACCGGTTATCACCTTTCCAAGAACCGTTCCTTTCGGACCTCCATAATCTGAAATATGTTTATCTTTTGCGATCATAAGGTAAGAATTTTTTGGATCATAGCCACCTGTTCCGATAAAAACATCATAGCGATTATATTTTTGCTCAGCCCTTTCCACAGTAATATCTGTTTCAAATGGGCCAAAAGCAATTGCATATCGTGATTCCCAGTGTGCATTTATATCTGTAAAAAAATGAGAGAATTTTGTCCACAACGTGGAATCTCCAAAAAGCTCTATTTTTAATTCGCCTTTTGTTGTGAGAATCTTATATTCAGATGTTGCTTCCTCCTTTTTGCCGGCAGTTTTCAGGATGCCTATTGTTGTTTCCGGAATATAGAACGCTTTTGCAGTTTCTATGGCATCTTTCAGGAGCAGGTTATCCTTTATATCTAATTTTTGCCCATTAATCTCTATTGAGATCACTTATCCTCCGGCTGTTGATAATAATAATCTATTTTAATTCTTTAGCTATCCCTTGAAGCGCATCTTCACGTTCTTTACTGGAAAGTTTTGACAAAACATCGCCCGTTTCACCTATGTCAACGATCTTGCCAAGACGCATTAAAGCAGCCCTGTCGCATACTTCGGCCACAAAATCCATGTCGTGGGATACTATCACAAAAGTTTCTCCCATTTCTTTCCTGGCATTCAGGATAGATTTTGAAACTTCAATTTTGGTGACAGGATCCATTGTTCCGGTTGGTTCATCAAAAACAAGGATTCTTGGCTCTTTGATGAGTACCTGTGCCATTGCAACCCTGTGCCTTTCCCCTTCACTCAATTCATCCGGCATCTTGGTAAGAATTTCTCTTGCCTTTTGTTCCGTGAAACCCGATGTCATTAATGTATGGATCGCTTTTCTCTCTGCCAATTCGAACGGCAGGTCAAGACCGATAGACTCAGTCAGGTTATCGATAACATTCCTGTGTGGATAAAGACTGTATTCCTGGTGCAGTACGCCAATATATTTTGTGGCGCGTCCTTTCTTGTCAGACCCAAGCTGTGTAAGGTCGATCCACTCATCTCCTATTCTAACATCAATGGAACCGGAAGTTGGCCTTAATAACCCGGAAATTATCTTTGATGTTGTGGTTTTTCCTGCCCCGCTGACCCCGATTATCCCGAATATTTCACCTTCATTGATATCAAAACTTATATCATTGACCGCCCTGACTATACCCCTGTCCATGGAAAAATAGGTCATCTGGAGGTTGCGTCCCCTGATAATTGTCTCTCCGATATTAACTTCCTCCTGTTCGCCAACTGTTCCAACTTCTTTCATAAATTCAGCCGCGATTTCAGAAGGTTTTCCTATCATTATGATTTTTCCGTCATCAAGCCATAATGCCCTGTGTGAAACCTCTTCAATTACTTTTGGCCAGTGGGATGTGATGATGAGTGACATATTAAAATTCTTTGTTGCATTTATTATGCTTTCGTGCACAAGTTCGGCAGTCTTCGGATCAAGAGTGCCCGTCGGTTCATCTGCGAGCAATAGTAGAGGGCTTTTGACAAGCTGCCTTGCCAGTACGACGCGTTGTTTTTCACCGCCTGAGAGTTCCCTTGCAATATGCATCATCCTGTTGGAAAGATTCACCTGCTCAAGCAGGTCCGCAGCCTTATGAATAGCATTTGGCCCCATCTGGTCAATTTCCTGCAGGGCATTCATGACATTTACGATAACCCTTTCATCTCCATATAATGCAAAGGTTCTCTGGAGCATGATAGCGATCCTTCTGGTTATGTCTCTTCGCAGCGGATCGTGCAATGGCAATGTTACGAAATCCGCATCAAGTTTCCCAAAAGTGGCATTGCATTTAGGACAGGGAGTTCCAATCTTACTTGGTTTTTCTATGGATCCACATTTTGTGCATTGGGCGAGATGATATATCACGCTTCCTGAAATGTCATCAAATTTTTCCACACCTCGCAGGACATGCATAAAGATTGACTTTCCTGCACTGCTTTTTCCTAAGATTCCAAGAATTTCTCCTTCGTTAATATCAAGATTTATATCTTTGAGAACATCGATTCCGTCAAAACCAACACGAAGATTTTTAATTTCGATAAATAGCGTCATATGTCATTCTCCCGGATTAATTATTTGGATAATTAATCCGCTTCACTATAAGTTTTTTGCTTTTAATCATGCTTTATAACGTGAGATTCTGAATAGCTGATGCTGTACATAAATATAACGATAATACATTACAGTATTAATCATATAAGAGTGTAATATTGATCTCCATACAAATTCTTTATATCCATTCTATCCATAAAGGGCGTGAGGAATTCAATTGAATATTATCGCAGGTCCGGCGTCCCAGTTGCTTGCAGGAAGAGTCACAGAAGTATTAAAAGCAAATCTTCTTATCAGTGAATTCAGGAAATTTCCTGATGGCGAACTATATACACGGGTTGTTGATGATATCGGATCAGTTGTCACAATTATCCAGAGCACGGTTACCGATTCCGATTTCATAGCCCTCCTCCAGTTGATCGATGCATGCAGTGATGCATCCAGGGTAAATGTTGTAATTCCTTATATGGGGTATGCGCGACAGGACAAAAAATTCAAAGCGGGGGAGGCCATAAGCGCCCGCGCCCTTGCAAGAACAATAAAGGCTGACAATGTTTATACGATCAACATCCATGATACCAGTATTCTTGATTATTTTGATGCAAAAACAATTGATCTTGACGCCACCCCGATGATAGGGAAATACATAAAAAATATGAAATTCATTAATCCTCTTATCATTGCGCCTGATGACGGGGCTATCAATATTGCAAAAAGCGCTTCTTCTGACCTTGGTATTGATTATGATTATCTTGAAAAGACAAGACTAAGCGGTGAGGCTGTATTGATACAACCAAAGAATGTTAATGTAAAAGGAAGGGATGTTATTATTATTGATGATATTATTTCAACCGGTGGGACAATAGCAGAAACGATATCATTATTGAGGAAGCAGGGGGCTCATGAAGTATTTGCAGCCTGTGTACACCCTGTACTTTCAAGTAATGCTATTCTTAAAATATTTAAGGCAGGGGTAAAAGGGATCATAGCAACCGATACCATTGATAAGGGCGTAAGTGTTGTGAGCGTGGCCCCCGTTATAGCTTCTGTGATTGGAAATATTTGAGAATACAACAATTAAACGCCATCAGCCAAAATATTTATAATTCCAAACTCCAACTTTAGCATTGAGGTCATAATATTATGAAAAAAATAATAGTAACAGGAGGAGCGGGTTTCATCGGAAGCCATGTAGTAGACAAATTGCTTTCAGGTGAAAATGAAGTTACAGTTATTGATAACCTGAGTTCCGGGAAAATGGAGTTTCTTGAACACCATATTCCTGAAAAAAATCTCAAATTCGTTAAACTCGATATGCTCGAACTTGAAAAACTAACTCACACTATCAAAGGCGCAGATTTTATATATCATCTTGCGGCAAATCCGGATGTACGCCTTGGGGCTGAAAATACCAGGGTCCACCTTGAGCAGAATATAATCGTCACATATAACCTGCTTGAAGCGATGCGGATGAACCGGCAGCAAAATATTGTTTTCACTTCCACATCCACAGTATATGGCGAGGCTTCAATTATACCCACGCCTGAAAATTATGGGCCGCTTATCCCGATATCATTATATGGCGCTTCAAAACTTGCCTGTGAAGCCCTCATCACTTCATATTGCCATACATTTGATATGAGATCCTGGATATTCCGTTTTGCAAATATCGTGGGCGAGCGGGGAACCCATGGGATAATTGTAGATTTCATTAACAAGCTCAGGAAGAATCCCGGAACTCTTGAGATACTTGGCGATGGGCAGCAGCGAAAATCTTATATCCATGTTTCTGATTGTGTAGAGGCTATTTTATTTGTAGTAGAGAACAGCCATGAAATGGTAAATATATTCAATATCGGTTCAAATGATACAATAGATTCAACCGGGATTGGCGAGTTGATCGTTAAAGAAATGGGATTAAAAGATGTTATATTCACATATACAGGCGGAAAGCGCGGCTGGAAAGGAGATGTGCCAAAAATGCTTCTTTCTATCGAGAAATTGCAGCAGCTGGGCTGGAAACCCATCCACAATTCAAAAAGCAGCGTAAGCGCCGCGACAAGAAGTACATTAGGAAAAATATAATGGTAAGCTTATTCTGTCCGAAATGCGGTAAAGATTCGAATATTTTTTTTGAAAACATATGCCTGGAGTGCTTCACGGGAAACAGGACTTTGATCGATTGCCCCGCAGTTCTTTATTCACGCATATGCCGGACTTGCGGTTCGGTGTTCAAGAAAGGAAGATGGTCATCAAGGGAAGATGAGGAAAAGACGGTCCGGGAATGTGTAAATGAGTCGCTAAAGATAGATAATGACGCTGATGACTTGAAATTGACAATAACACCAAAGTTTCTTGATTACTCAAGATACAGGGTTCATGTAGATGCAAGCGCTAAAATCAAGGATGCTCCGATTGAATCTTCGCTTGATACGGAAATGAGGATCAGCTGGGAGACCTGCGATACATGCAGCAGGATATCGGGGGGTTATTTTGAGGGCATTGTCCAGGTACGCGCGGATAAACGCCTCCCAACGAGTGAAGAACTCAAAAAATCAACTATGATCGCACAGGATGTTGCAGGGCGCTCGCGGGAAAAGGGCGACAGGCTTGCATTTATTTCACAAACTCTTGATCTTGAAGAGGGTATTGATTTTTATGTGGGCTCAATGAAGCTTGGAAAGCAGATATGCAGGGCGATCATTGAAGTTTTCGGGGGAAAATTCCTGGAATATCCCAAACTTGTGGGACAGAAGAACGGAGTAGACCTTTATCGAATCACGTTTGCTCTTCGCCTCCCGGAATTCGTCAGGGGAGATATAATAACCGTGGGTGAGAAGGTTATTGAAGTCCAGAACTGCGGAAAGCACATCAGCGGCATAGACCTTGAAACCGGAAAAAGGTTCATGGAAAATTTCAATGATTTGATAGACGTAAAGAAATTAAGCAGGAAACTGGATGCAATTCCCGCAGTGCTCGTTGCGGACGAAGGGAGAACTATACAGGTCCTGGACCCTGAAACTTATGAGTCGGTCACAATTAAAAGGCCGGAATTCCTGAGCGCAGAGCCTGGAAATGAGGTCAATATCGTTAAAACTGCAAAGGGGATTTATGTGGTGCCCTGATTATCACAATCATTCAGACAAACAAGTCCAAGAAAAAAGTATCCCGCCGCCTGAGGCGGCGCGGAGTTTAAATTAATCTCATGGACTCGAAAGTGACTTTAGATACTCGACCAGATCGCTTTTTTCTTGATCTGACAGACCCAATGTTAATAATTTGTCGTAGTGATTTACTACCTCCATCAATGTCTTGAAGCGCCCATCATGGTAGAACCGGCCTTTGTTCTGTGGATTCATGAATTTTCCGCTTTCTCGAACGAATATCCCTCCAAGATTCATCGTCTTATAGAGGCCATCAGGCGCCCTTTCTGCCTGGAAATCATCTATTCCGATCTCTGAAGGCTTATGCAGGTTCCAACCGGGTTCTGTCCATATCGGTTCAGTGTGGCAGTTATTGCACTGCGCCTTTTTGCTGAATAGTTCATCCCCGCGCACAGCTGCTTCTTTATCAAAGTCTATGCCTGGCTGCGGCACTGGCGATGGAAGAGCCAGCTGATAGAACTGTAGAGCCGGGAGTTTGGAGGTTATCAGGTCATCATCAGGATTGGTTCGCAGATGTCCGAATTTGTTAGCAGCCGCTATCGGGAATTTTGAAGCGTTATCCAGTCGAGGATCGAAGAACGTTCCTTTCCCGTGCATTTCAATATTGGCAACAAAGGCGTTCCAGTAGGTGACAGTGCCCCATGAACCTGTCCATGTGTTCTGGTTGAAACCACCCAGACCATATGCATTCGGGATCAGAGTAGCGCCAGATACGTTTTGCCCTGTTACAACGCCGTCAGTGACCTGTTGGGGATTAAATGCCTTGCCGTCCAGGAAAAGCTCGGCATCGAATTTTCCAGGGCCCCAGCTGTTAAGCACTGTTCGCACAGTAGGCTCGGAAACATTGAGTAATTTTGCAACTGGCGAAAGGTCAGGTGAAAGGTTCACTATCGCTCCCACATTAAGATCGCGGTTTGCCCAGCCATCAAGTCTGTTCCCGATGCCGGAAGAGAAAGAATCATCAACTGTTGAATGGCAGACCGCACATGTTATCCCAATTGAACTTAGATTTCCTTCACTATCAAACGAACCATTGATACCGACAACAGCGTTGAGTTTAAGCAGCGCCAGTGTGGTAGCGGGATCATCAAGATCGACACTTCCGTTCTTTATGTCTTCAATAAGAGACAAGGGAAGCGCGCTCACATCCACTTTTAAGCCCACTGCCAGAGCTGTTTTTGGACTGACGCCAAGTCCTGTTCCTCCGTTAGCCGCGCCTGCAATAGCCTCATGAATTTTGAGCGTATCACCCCAGAAGGCTTCATCACCGAAAGTGTCATAGCGGAATATTTCCCTCCCTTCTGAGATATTGTTCCCTTTACTCGAAAGTGACTTTAGATACTCGACCAGATCGCTTTTTTCTTGATCTGACAGATTCAATGTTAATGATTTATTGTAGTGATTTACTACCTCCATCAATGTTTTGAAGCGCCCATCGTGGTAGAACCCGCCTTTGTTCTCGGGATTCATGAATTTTCCGCTTTCTCGAACGAATATCCCTCCAAGATTCATCGTCTTATAGAGGCCATCAGGCGCCCTTTCTGCCTGGAAATCATCTATTCCGATCTCTGAAGGCTTATGCAGGTTCCTGCCAGGTTCTGTCCATATAGGTTCAGTGTGGCAGTTATTGCATTGCGCCTTTTCGCTGAATAGTTCATCCCCGCGCACAGCTGCTTCTTTATCAAAATCTATGCCTGGCTGCGGCACTGGCGACGAAAGTGAAAGCTGATAGAACTGGAGAGCCGGGAGTTTGGAGGTTATCAGGTCATCATCAGGATCGGTTATCATATGTCCGAATTTGTTAGCTGCTGCTATCGGGAACTTTGAAGCGTTATCCAGTCGAGGATCGAAGAACGTTCCTTTCCCGTGCATTTCAAGATTGGCAACAAAGGCGTTCCAGTAGGTGACAGTGCCCCATGTGCCTGTCCATGTGTTCTGATCGAAACCAGCCAGACCATATGCATTCGGGATCAGAGTAGCGCCAGATACGTTTTGCCCTGTTACAATGCCGTCAGTGACCTGTTGGGGATTAAATGCCTTGCCGTCCAGGAAAAGCTCGGCATCGAATTTTCCAGGGCCCCAGCTTTTGAGCACTGTTCGCACAGTGGGTTCGGAAACACCCAGAAGATTGGCTACCGGAGTAAGATTAGAAGAAAGATTTACGATTGCGCCGACATTGAGATCGCGGTTTGCCCAGCCATCAAGTCTGTTCCCGATGCCAGAAGAGAAAGAATCATCAACTGTTGAATGGCAGACCGCACATGTTATCCCAATTGAACTTAGATTTCCTTCACTATCAAACGAACCATTGATACCGACAACAGCGTTGAGTTTAAGCAGCGCCAGTGTGGTAGCAGGATCATCAAGATCGACACTTCCGTTCTTTATGTCTTCAATAAGAGACAGGGGAAGCGCGCTCACATCCACTTTTAAGCCCACTGCCAGAGCTGTTTTTGGACTGACGCCAGGTCCTGTTCCTCCGTTAGCCGCACCCGCAATAGCCTCATGGATTTTGAGCGTATCACCCCAGAAGGCTTCATCACCGAAAGTATCAAAGCGGAAGGTTTGTTTCCCCTGCATTAACATTTTCTCGGCATTTTCGACTGTTTGATCCCCTGGAGGCGCTGCCGATGTTACTGTCCAGACCCAGGTATGCATATCGCTGCCTTTGGAGTTGGATGCTGCAACGGTTATATTCCAGATTCCTTTAGCCGAACTTGTATTGGCGTAGCTGGATGTGGTTACACCGCTCTCATTAAATACCTCAGTTCCATTAATGAACCATTTTACATTTGCGACCTGATTCACAGTAATGTTGAAAGTCCTGTTAGCATTAAGATTATCATCCACTATTGTCTCAGAGGGTGTAAAACTGGTTATTTTAAGTGCTGTTGGTATCACCTCTCCTGCCCATTCTTTAATTAGATCAGAAAGCTCACTGCTTGTTATAGGACGTGCAAATCCAGCAGGCGCTGTTCCGGTTCTCCAGTCATCTGCAGCTGCTAACACGTCCGTGGTCTCTACTCTATCGGTTTCACTGCCAAGTCTTCTATAAAAGGCTATAATATCAAGTGTATCAAGTGTAATGATATTGTTTCCACCTACAGTTGCAATCACTCCACTTGCGCTGCTTATAGTTCCGTTGATGTGATATGTTCCAATAGATGCATTATCCGGTGCAGTCAGTCTATAAATAACTGTTTTGTTAATTCCCGGACTTACATTGAACCATATCGACTCGCTGGTGCTATTCTTGAAAGCATCTGCGTCATCGGAGAGTCTTGTCAGGTTCCATCCCGCAGGTATAATTTCATGAAGGGCCAATGCCTGACTCATATTGCTGCTGATATCAACAGTAATATTGGTTGATTCTCCCGGACGTAAAGATTCTTTTTCGATTATACGTACAGCTTTAGTAACATTCGCTGGCGGCAATACTATTACCTTTCCTTTCATCCCCATTTCGTCGTGAAGAAGACATAGATAGTCATATGTTCCCGGTTTCGTGAATGTCAAAGTGTAATTCTGTCCTGGAGAGAGAACGCCAGAATTAAAGAAATCCGTACCATTATATACACTTCCACCTGCCGGTGCTGCAGCAGCAGGGTTTATGGAGAGATTGGGCAGGATGAATTCGGGTACAGGTTGTCCGGCCACCGGGAATGTTACTGTATGAATCATCATAGAATTCATCTGGGTCCAGACAACGGTATCATCCGTATGTATCGTTAGCGGATCAGGTATATAACGCATGTAACTGGAATAGTTCTGCTCCACATCGCTGCAAGCTATTGGCGTAGCGCCCGCATCAGACATTGTAGGCCCCTGGTGAACGTTGACAAACCAACCGCGGCTTTGAATCGCAAGCCATGGAGGGCCGTTGATTATCGTCGTATTGGTGACATTGCCCTGGGCGTCGGCTGTTAAATTATTCAAAGGGTACACTACTGGTCCTCCAGCTTCGCAGGTACCTGCATGTATATGCGCTGGATGGACGCTGTTCGAAGCGAGCCCGGAAAGCTTTACCTGAACCTCTAACATACCCGGGTCGATTAAGTTCAATGCAATGGATCCGTTCGCTTCCGAATTATTCTTTTGGGACAAAACCACGTCCGTTTTCAGTGGCAATGGTATATCCGCAGCTGCCTGCCATATGGTTGTGCCGTTCGGTCCGGGGGTGGAACTCAGGCTCAGATTATCCACCAGGTGCTGTCCTGCATCCAGGTCCGCCTCTGACTCCTTCAAACCCTGAGCTGCATACTGATCCTGCGTGAATGGATATGAGCTTCCATTGGGCTGCACTATGACGACTCCTCCCATGCCGGGATGGATGAGACACTGGTATGTGTAAACTCCCGGTTCTGTAAACTTGAGTGTATAGTTCATGCCCTGTATGATAAGGCCTGAACTGACATGGCCTGTCCCGTTATAATTAAAGCCGCCGACTGGAAGTAATGTCTCCGGACTGCCGGGTTCCGGGATAGAGGCCCCGCTCAGGAAACTTACTGTATGGGGTTCGCTTCCTCCAACCGTCCAGTTTATCGAATCTCCAGCGTTGATAGTGATGACACCTGGATAGAATCCCAAACCTTGCAGCTTCATATCGGTTGTTTCTCCACCGGCAAGGACATGCCATGCTGATGTTTGTCCGGATGCTCCTGCTGTTGATATCCCTACAATTAACAGCGTTAATACTGCTATTGAAAATTTAAAGTTATTCATATATTTTCATCCCACTTATAGTCTATGATAACCAATTGGAAACTATCTTAAAGAGGCAGAACAACACGGTTTCAATACCATGAAAATCCACTTCACCTAAGTATAAAACCAACGTAAACGTTCCCACACGTTTTTGGTTAATTAAACTAACAGTTTTTCATAGCAATAAATCTTGTGATAATATTTAAATACATTAAAACATATTTAAACCCAAACTCCGCAAAATGATAGGGAATAATTAAAAATAATTAAATATTAACTGATTTATTATGCCTTAGGCTTCTGATTTGTCCATAAATTATCATCCGAAACATTTGATTTTTTATAACCCTTATAGGGAATATACATAAAATTGTTAATTTTAGTAGCGATAGAAACACAGTTGATGTTGAAATAAAACCAGATTTAATTAAGGTTATAATAACGGCTATCCATTTCAAGAAGAGTTCGTCGCAGTTCGTTTAGTTAGTTGTTTAGGGGCATAAAGTAATTAGCAACGAACTGAACAAACTCAAAACGAACTCAGTGTTTTATTTTCAAGTTAGAAAGATAGGATGGGATATATCCCCTAAATAATTGAAGAGTTAAGGATTTAAATATTTTCCCTTTTTTTAACGTTCTTGAGATTTTTCCCCCATCACATCCCTCATCATCTTGATCGAACACAACTCCCCGCACATGCTGCAAGTATCCGCATTCTTGCTTCTTGCATGTATCTCTTTTGCTTTATCAGGATCAATAGCCTGTTTGAACTGCCCGTTCCAGTCAAGGTCGCGCCGCGCAAGCGCCATCTTGCGATCGTGGGCGCGCGCCCGTTCCCTCACTCCTTCTTTTGTGAGGTCGGCAGCATGCGCAGCAATTCTTGTCACGATCGTTCCTTCTTTTATATCCTCAACACCGGGCAGGGCAAGATGCTCAGCAGGTGTGGTCATGCACAGGAAATCCGCGCCGTACATTCCTGCGACTGTCCCGCCGATGGCGGCGGTAATGTGATCATATCCCGGCGCGATATCAGTGACAAGAGGACCAAGAAGATAAATGGGCGCATTCCCGGTAAGGTGCTTCATTGCCATTACTGAAAGTCCGATCTCATCAACAGGAACATGCCCGGGGCCTTCAACAATAGTCTGGATGCCCGCTCTTCGCGCTCTTTTCACAAGTTCGCCCAGAATTATGAATTCCTCGAATTTTGCCCTGTCCGAGGCATCGTTTATACAGCCGGGGCGCATGCCATCGCCCAGGCTTATGGTTAATTCGTATTCCCGGGCAATTTCCAGCAGATAATCATATTCCGAATAAAAAGGGTTTTCCATGTTATTATGTTGCATCCATGATATTGTGAATGCTCCGCCCCTGCTTACCACATCAAGTATCCTGTCACTGTTTTTCAGGCGCTCAAATGAGGACAATGTCACACCTGCATGGATCGTGACAAAATCAATCCCATCTTGTGCATGTTTCCTGACCGCATTGAACATGTCATCGCAAGTCATATTCTCGATGCTTCTCCCTGCGGCCTGGTATATGGGGACCGAGCCTACAGGAACGCTCACCGAATCCATAATACGCCTGCGGATAAGGTCAAGGTCTCCACCCGTAGATAAATCCATTATTGTATCTGCACCGTATTTTTCTGCTGTTATGGCTTTTTCAACTTCAGCCTCAATATCAACATTATCCCTCGATGTACCCACATTGGCGTTGATCTTTGTCTGCATCATTTTTCCTATGCCAATGACTTGTGATCTGCTCTTCAAATTCCGGGGGATGGCAATTAACCCCTGCGCAAGGAGTTTTCTTACGGTCTGGGCATCAACTCCTTCTTTTGCCGCTACGCTTTTTATCTCTTTTGTTACTATCCCGGAGTTTGCCATTTCCATTAAAGTTGTCATTTCTTCCTCGATCCGAACATTTTGCGATAAAGACTTGTTTCGCGTTTTCCTTTTTTTCGTTCTATTTGCTCTTTTATTTCTTCATGTTGTTGGGGCTGTTCGGTCTTTTTTGTTTGTATTGTTGCTTCAATAATTGTTTTTGCTTTATTAATAATAGCCCTGGGAGATTCAACAATAGTCCTGGCATTATCAATTATCTTCTGGGAATTTATATTTGAATTACCAATAGTGCTTTGAGGATCATTAACAGATCCTGCAATGTCTGTTATTTTTGAGCCAATAATTGATTTATCATCAATTCCGCTCGATACGACTCTTATGCCCGGAGTTTGATCAAGGGGGTCTTTGACGACTGGAACACTTGCCCCACCGTGCTTGCTTTTTCGGGTTCTTATATCTACAAGTATAGGGCGTTCGATATATGTGCTGACTATCATCGCCACTCCAGGTGAAAGACTTTTGATATCATCTTCAACATCCGACCCTATGCCTTCAAGCCCTTTGCTGATGGCCTTCAAGTCATTGGGATTTGTCACTTTCATTATGATCTGGGTATTGCATTGGGAAAGTATGTTCTTATCAACACGCGCCGGGCGCTGTGAAACAACCATAAGCCCAAGCCCGAATTTTCGCCCTTCGGAAGCGATCGTTCGAAGGATATCGGTGCTGACAGTTCTTTCAAATCCTTTTTCAGGGCAGAAATTATGCGCTTCTTCAATTACAAGCATGCACGGGGGAACGGTATTGAGTTTTCGTGCATCGAAAATATCAGCGCACAATTTCGCCACGATCATGGCCTGAAGATCCGGATTAACGCCTTTCATATCTATTATCGAAGCCCTTGCGTCCTGCACAAGCTCTTTTATTGTGGTTGCCTTATCTGAAAGAATCCCGGTTTCCCTGAGAGTTTCAAGCTTATTGATCACATTCCATTTGGCTTTGCTCTTATTCTGTCCTACTTCAACTATTATGTCCTCAATAGCATAATCCTGTTTTTCAACTTTTAGTTTTGATACCGCCTCGAACAATATACCTGTTTCGTTCTGGGATCGTTCATCCGAGAAAAACTGCGATAATTCCTTTATACTGAGATTAATACCATTTAACCTGAAAAGAGAATCCGCACCAGGATTTAGTACTTTATTCGCCGGCGTATAAACTGTTACCTGAGATGAATACCCTTTTGGGATTATCCCGTACCGTTCAAAAGATGAAGGTTTATCATCATTGGGAAGTTTCAGGGTGGCATATTCCCCGTGAGGGTCGATGATCAAAAGGGGAACGCCCTTATCAAGAAGTTCTTCAAGAATTACGCCTCCTGTATAGGATTTCCCGGCTCCTGTTTTTGCAAGGATACTGCAGTGCTTCTGCACAAGGTTATTTGCATCAAGATTTACACGGACGCTTTGCCCGTCAAGAAGCCCGATGTATACATCTCCGCGCATAAGACCAAGTGTCTGTTTTATCAGGACGTCATCAGCCTTGAAGATCTTATCCCCCGGGCTAAAAGGTGATTTTGGGACGCGAAGCACGCCGTCTTTATCCCTCACACCTATAACCGTAGCATCAGCGATAATATGTTCATCCATGTCGCCTATTTTTGATGTGCCCTCAGCAGCATCCACAGCTTCTTCTACTGAGAAATCCTCACTTGAACTTGTGATCGTTGATACCTGGGCAAGCGCCCAGCCATCAGATTCATGCCAGACCTTGATATAGTCCGATCTCCTTGTTGCCAGGCTGTCAGAAACAGCAAACCTGAAACTTGTTGAACTGGTCTTTCCGAATATTACACCGATTGAGTCCTTCGCCATTTACATGAACCTTATCCCTTTTGGCATCTCTCCGACCTTTTCCCTGAATGCCTCAGGCCAATCCTTTTCATCATATCCTTTCTGGGCAAAGAACGTGCTTGCCCATCTCTCAAGCCCGATGCCTGAACAGCCGCTCCAGACATCTTTTCCCGATTGCAGCTTCACATTAAAGCCTTTAGGATACTTATCCCCGTTCACGCTGAGGTTCTGGAACTCAAGATATTCCCCATCCTTTCCGCGGTAAGGAAGCGGCGCTTCAAAGTCTATTGTTCCCACACCTGTTTGGCCGGCAAGACCTGTGAGTCCTTCCTGTGCCATGAACCATGGTGTAACCCAGGCCATTCTCCATTCAAGTTCAAGTATATCATTAAATACACGTTTATAGCACTCCTGCATCTGCTTTGAATGGTCAAGTACCTGTTCGGATGTGCCTATGAACAGCAGTTCAATCCTGTGGAATTCATCCACTCTTTCCATTCCATGAATGCCGCCACTTTCGTACCTGTGCGATGTGCCTGAGCGGTCAAACACCTTTACCGGGAACGATTCATCAGAAACCGTTTTTCCCTGCAAGAATGGCCAGAACGAGGGGCACTGTGCATAACACATGCCGCCCAGTGGCTTATCGATCTTCTCTGCGATAAGGTCAATGGGGACTTCCAGTGTGACCTTGTAATTATCTATAACTTCTTCCCAGAATGCAGGGTCTCTTGTTTTGGGGGGGCAAACGTAGTAGATTTCAGGATACACGCCTTTTGCATGCCCTGAATGTTTCCATACGTCCCATGGAACAAGCTTGGGGAAGATCATTTCAACATAGCCAAGAGGTTTTATGACTTCTTCAAGCACAATTTGTTCAAATGTCCTGAAAATGCGAGTCATCTGGGGGCCATGTATCCACTGCCCGCGGCCTGAAGCACGCTTTATCCAGCCGCGCTTTTCCGCTTCAACCGTGGGGTCGCCTTTGAATATCATTTCCTTTTTCGGGCTTTCCCAGAGAAGGCTCCAGTGTTCCGTTTTTCCTCCAAAGCTCTGGGCTGAGATCTTGTCCTCAATGAGTGAGATTATCCTGTCAGGTACCTTATTCTCAAGCTGCGCTTCACCCACATCCAGTGAAAGAGTGATCAAACCCTCCTCAAACACGATTGATTTTACAAAAGGTATTTTTTGCTGGTGCAAAGGCTGTTCTGATGGCATTTTTACGATGAACTCTTCAACTTCAACACCCCTGACACCGATCTTATATGCCTTGCCAATAACGCCAGCTAGAGGCTTCCTGAGCCTTATAAATGCATCGTGTGCTCGCAGGTACCTGTCTGATTCGATATCAAAGAATATACTATTATCGCGTATTTCCCAGTTTATGATCTTAGCGCCCCTTCCGGCCGGAACCCCTTTTTGGAGGATAGTAGCTTTTGATTCAGCAATGAATTTTTCAATCTCTGCACTTGCAGCTTTTATGTCAGCGCTTGTTTTGTAGCTGCCTTTTAAGTGAAAGTAAGGTTCCATAGTTTTGAGTCCCATAAATTATTGATATGAAGATATTGATTTCGATTTATCGGTTCTTATACGATTTATGGGTTATTTAAACTTTCATTCAGGGATCACGACGTCTTTATCTCAAACCCTTCGAACATCTTTCTCATAACCAGATCCTGGATATTTCTTTAGTAGAGATTTCTTCATTCTTTTTGATCAACTCAACGATCTTATCATCAATATTCTTATTCATGGTTTACCACCGGGCTTTTCAAATCAGGTGAAGGCATTTTGTCATCCATTAATATACTTAATTCGTTATAGAATTTTATTAGAAGCTTTGCTGCTTCGTTTTCTTCGTTAAGATGGAATGATCGGATCGTTTTTCCGATCTTTTTTTCAATTATTATATTATTTTCTAAAAGAGGGCCAATTACCCTTGCAACACTGGAATGGTACAATCCGGTGCCCTGTGCTATTCCGGAAAGATAATTTATCTCTCCTTTATTTTTCATGAGATATTCCAGTACTGTTAGTTGTGCGGTTTTGCCAAATAACTTTTCAAGTGGGCTCATATTTTGTCCTCGTTTTGTATCTTGTGACGATTTTTTATTGCTCTATTATAAACCATATTTGCGTATGTATTCATATAGTTATCCTTTTATACTCCTTGAATTTTGTGTAATTATATATTATATATATTGTTTATAATCATATCATATAGTTGATTTAATAACCAACTTGATTATTAATAGACAAGTTTAAGTATTTGGAGGTTGTCTTAGAGATTGTGGCAAATCTCAATCGATAACATGAAAAATTCAGGAGGAATAAATGAAAAGCATATTAAAAAAGTGTAATTCTAATATAACGTGGTCTAAATTAGTATTGCTGACTTTATGCGCTTCACTGCTTGCTGGCACAGCAGGCGCCACTCTTGAGATCACAGATTTCTTTTCAGATTACACAAGCAGCGAGGTCACTTTTAGATCTGACCAGGATCACCAGGGAAAAGCCGTTTTTGAGCTCATGGATGGGGCAAATGTAGTAGAATCACAGATCGTGCCTTTTAAAGCAGGTGCCGGAGAAGAAGTTTCCAAAGTAATATTATGGCAGAACAAACACCAGCGCGATTATTTCACTGCTAAAGTGAATATATATAATGACACTAAACTTCATGACAATAAAACATATCCGGTTTCATATGGAACCGTTGACATGCCCAGTTTCCATGTAGTGGATTTCTCAGCTTCCAATAAAGGTGTGCAGTTGCTACTGCGCCCTTTTAATCCAAGCGTTGTTGATATCAAAATAGAACTGCTTGACGGCAATGACATTGTATATACAAAGACAAGGGAAGTAATTGTTGAACTCTTAAAAAGGCTCAGTGAAAAAGGCCAGACTATCATTGTGGTGACACATGATATGGAGGTGGCGAAACAAACGAACCGAATAATAACTATGCGTGACGGGAAAATTGAAGGTGATGAATTTATAGCTCAACATCTTATGGTTGGACAGATGAGGGGGAAGCTTCCACCCGATTACAGGAAATATCAAGATAGCCGATGATCCCTGGGGCAACACGCGAGTTGGTTTCAATGGGAGCGCAAAGATCAGTCGAAGGGATTTTGGTTTAATGACCGATTTGATGGTAGAAACCGGCGGGCTGTTGGTGGGGAAGGACATAGTAATTAACATTGCTGCGGAACTCCTTCTCCAATCCTGATTCCAATTGACAGGTTCCACCCCCTTGACCGCTTACACATGATTCAAAATAGCTTTTTGACCTTTGCCACATGATCTGTGTGCACCTTTCTTCAGTATCAGACCATGGAACAAAACCTTTATCATTTACTGATACAATTACGGGATGCCCCCATCATTGAACCAATGTGCCTGGGTGGGGTAGCTGGTTATCCTATGGGACTGTGGATCCTACGACCCGGGTTCGAATCCCGGCCCGGGCCTGTTGTTTTTATTCGAGCCCTGCATATGTCCAAATATAATATTTCAAGAATTACCAAGCCAAAAAAACAATATATTTTCATTTTACTGGCAGCAATAATTTTAGTTTTTGTTCTGGGTTCTGGCATATTTAAACCTCAGGAAATCACGGAAAAACCAAAGCCCTCAGTTTCCATTGGTTGTGACAGGGTTTTATGGAAAGATACGGAAGAAGTACTCGAGGCAACGGTCAAGAACATAGATAACCCCACATTTGAATGGATATCAGACGGCACAAATATCGGTAATGCCCGGAAACTTTTAAAAAAATTTGAGATCGGAGGGCACTCAATAATACTCAATGTGACTTTCAATAGCCAGACGCTTGCTGCGAACAAATCTATTATGGTCATTGATTCGGTTGATGGCATTACTCTTCGCGAATATGCAGCTTCGAAAAACCAGCGGGGATTCCAGACCATGTTCAAAGGAAAAAATACGGGAGTAAAAGGAGTTATGGTTTATGTAGATTCATTTCCACCTTCCGAAGTAAATGCTTGCGGTGCAGTCTTAACAAAAGCGCTTTTTTCGGGAAATCACACATGGAAAGCAGAATACCGTGGCGCCAGGATAGCATCCGGCACTTTCATTATCAAAGAAATAAGCGAATTGAAGATCGAAAGAATTGAAATCGCACCCAGTTATTTTGCCGGTAGTGATGTTAAGGCAAAGATCGTTGTTATGAACACAGGGTCTGTTACAATCAAAGGATTCGAGACAGAGACTATTGCAGTAAATAATGATTATGCCTGGATGGGAGATAAGGCGAAAAGAGAATATTCCAATCAATATAATGCAGATATTAAACCCGGTGCATCATATGACATCCCGATACAGATGACAATTCCGGAAAAAGTAAGTGGAATAAGACCATCGGGAAAATATACTATAACAGTTAATTTATTATTACAAAGGAAAACTGTGGATACAAAAATTGTAACCACTCAGGTCAAATGAGTCATAAAAGGAATTATCAGACTAAATAAAGATTTTGGGAACTGAATACAGTGGCTCATAATTCCGTAACGGTAAATTTGTGGTTAAATTCCGTTACGGTAAATCTTAAATAAAATCCGTTACGCCATTAAATCTTTGTATTTCCGTAACGGTATTTAGGTTGTTAAATTCGTTAAGCAATTATCCGGTATAATTCCCGTAACGGAAATTAATAGTTATTTTTATTCAAAACTCTTATTTTAATTTATGGCGATAGTTCTCTATCAAGTCTTACATTTACACCCTGGCAATCACAAAAGAAAATTTCAAAGAAAAAAAAGGCTTTTTTTATCTGAGAACAGAAATTTTTGAATCATTTGAAACAATCTAATTTTGATGTAAGTTTGTGCAAAATCCAGGAAAAATCAATGGTTTTTCCCCGCCAAATACAGCATTTAGTCCATAAAGTACGTATAATCTACATTATACGTACTTTTTCACTCCAGCCATAATGTTCCTTTTCTAAGCAAGAATATATATGACTAAATCACATAAATACATATCGGCAACTGTAATATCAAATTTTTTTCTACGCAAAATCGATTTTTCTTTTTCCAGTTGATGCGATTCTTTTTCAGCGACCTCGGAAAATTAGACGGAGTTTTTATATACTTTAAATACATAAAAATAAACTGTTATGCCAGTTGAACTTCCACCCGAATTGAAAAAGCTTGAGATTGAGTTAAAACTCCGTGGCTTTTCAAAACAGACATCAAAGATGTATCTTTTCTATAATCGCAAATTCCTTGAATTTATTAAAAAGGATCCCGAAGAGATAAAGGATGATGATATAAAGGAGTACCTGGCCTCCAAGATATCAGACGATTCGCTATCAAATTCCTCGATCGCACTCATAAAAGCATCATTAAAATTTTTCTATACAGATATGCTTGGAAAAAACATGTCTTTGATAAAAACGCCAAAAGCATCAAAAAAGCTGCCTGTAGTGCTGACTCATAAGGAGATAAAAGACCTCATCGATAATACCGAAAACATAAAGCATAGGCTCTTAATTGAACTCCTTTATTCCACTGGCCTTCGGCTTTCGGAATGCATCAACCTTCAATACTGTGACCTTGACCTAAATGATGGCACAGGCTGGGTACGGCTTGGAAAAGGCGCAAAGGACAGGATATTTATTGTCTCTGAAATATTCAAGAAGGACCTTCTCGAGTACATCGAAAAAAAAAATGTAGGAGGAAAAGGTTATATTTTTTCGATAAATGGCAGAAAAATGTCATCAAGCGGTATCCAGCATGCGATCAAAGTCTGTGCAGAGCGCGCAGGTATCGACAAACCTGTGCACGTACACACGTTGCGTCATTCTTTCGCAACACATCTTCTTGAGAATGGCGTGGACATAAGGAAGATACAAAAGTTGCTGGGGCATTCGAATTTGCAGACTACGCAGATATATACCCAGGTTTCAAGTGATGAGATTAAGAAGATCAAAAGCCCGCTGGATATGCTATAATGTTATAAAATATAATAATCTTAATTCAGATTACTATACCCCGCAGCTCTGCTGCGGTTGGGTGTGCCGTCGCAACGTTTGACTTTATTACTATTTCATCTCAATGTGACGTTGTTCATACATCAGTCTTTCTTTTTCTTTCGCGAGTTCCATTTCCCTGCGAGCAATCGCTTTCATTGCATCACTCGGTTTATAATTCACATTGATCCTGTACTTTTGGTCTCTCGAATAAACAGTATAGCCATATAAAAGGAATCCCGCTGTTGCAATCGGGATAAGAAATACCCAGCCAGTCACAAAACCCATAAAAGCCATGCCTATTAATGAGGTAAAACCATATGCCAATTTTTTATTCCTGAACATTTCATTTGTATTCATATTGATCATTCCTTTTTTTCAGTTATATTATATAATTCTCCTCTGAGGTAATAATTGTTTCGTAAGGGTGCGAACTAACTATATAATTTAATTTGTATTTAATTGCGTAACGCGATTTATTAAATTAATTCGCGTAACGGATTTGATATAATATCTTGGAAAGTCAAGTTAGATAATAGTTCCCATTTCAAATAGGATAGGTAAGTGGGCAGAAAGGGGATTATGGTGGTTAGAAAAAATTTTCTCTGCCCACTACAATTCGTATATATACGAACAAAACTATTTATAGTTTACGGTTCCTGTAAAGATGAGCATTTTTTTTAAAAAAGTACTGAATAGGAGGTAGTGGGCATTTGGGATTTATGGTGGTGTGGTATTGAAAAAAAAGATTATTTTTTTCCGCCCACTACAATTCGTATATATGCGAACTATAGTATTTATAGTTTACGGTTATGGTTATAATGAGTATCAATGTGTTAAACTCAACAAAATCCGTAACGGCATCTTTATATATTCCCGTAACGCAATCAGTATATCATGACCGAACGTAAATATACCCGCTGGAAAAAATGCCTGATATGTGACGATTTTGTGAAACTCATGTTCCCGGAGGACGCAAAGGATATGCTCATGATTTACGAACCCGTAGAAGGAATGAGCGATGAATCCAGGAATTGGAAGAAAAAACAAATGGGATACATACACCGGTCCTGTCTTTTAAAAGCTGCATCATTGAAAATTAAATATAATGAAGAAAGAAACCCTGGTATTTCAGAGGTCTTATAGTGGCATATAAGGATTTACGGGAATTCATTGGAATTCTCGAAAAACGAGGGCTTCTGAAGCGGATAAAAACAGAAGTAAGCGCAGAGCTTGAGATCACTGAAATCCTTGACCGGTGTGTTAAAAAGAACGGCCCTGCACTTCTTTTTGAAAATGTAAAAGGCTATAAGATGCCTGTATTTGCCAATGCATTCGGTACAATGGAACGAATGTGCCTTGCACTTGACGTAAATGATCTTGATGAAATCGGAGCAAGGATACAAAAATTCATGCAATTTGAAGCCCCATCGGGATTATGGGAAGGAATAAAGAAGCTCCCTGAGGTTGTGGAACTTACATCATTTGCCCAAAAACATGTAAAATCGGGCCCCTGTAAAGAAATAATCCTTAAAGAAGGATTGTCGCTTGATGATTTTCCAATATTGAAATGCTGGCCCGGGGACGGGGGACGCTTCATAACGCTTCCTCTTGTATTCACAAAAAATCCAAAAACTGGAAAGCAGAATGTAGGGATGTACAGGATGCAGGTATATGATGGCAAAACCACAGGCATGCACTGGCATATCCATAAGCATGGGGCGAGGGATTACGCTGATTCGGCAGGCAACGGAAAAATTGAAGTCGCCGTTGCTATTGGAGCAGATCCATCTATCGTTTACTCAGCCACTGCGCCGCTTCCTGATAATATTGATGAGATGATGTTTGCCGGATTCCTGCGTAAAAAGAACGTGGAGCTTGTTAAATGCGAGACATTTGACATTTACGTTCCCGCGCATGCCGAAATTATCCTCGAAGGATATGTTGACGAAAAAGAGCGCCGCACAGAAGGGCCTTTTGGCGATCACACAGGATATTATTCACTTGCAGATGAATTCCCGGTGTTCCATGTAACATGCATTACACACCGAAAGAATCCGATCTACCATGCGACCATCGTGGGAATACCGCCGATGGAAGACGCATATCTTGGGAAAGCAACTGAGAGGATATTCCTTCCTCTTATGAAAGCCCAGCTTCCTGAAATAGTCGACATCAACCTTCCGGTTGAAGCCGTTTTCCATAATCTTTGCATAGTGTCAATAAAAAAGCGGTATCCTGGACATGCCAAAAAAGTCATGTTCGCACTCTGGGGAATGGGACAGATGATGTTCGCAAAGACCATAATCGTGCTTGATGATGATGTAAATGTGCAGGACATGAGGGAAGTGCTCTGGGCAACGACCACGCGCATTGACCCTGCCATGGACGTTACGATAATCGATAAAGCGCCCACGGATACCCTTGACCATGCTTCGCCCCTTCCCAACCTTGGTTCCAAAATGGGTATTGATGCAACGCGAAAAGGGTCGTTTGAAGGATTCAACCGCGAATGGCCTGACGCTTTGAAAATGGATGAAGATGTAAAAACGCGAGTTGATAAGATATGGAAAGAGCTTGGATTGTAATTATAATTAATCCTTGCTCAGGTCCTCCCCTCCGAAATATATCTGCTGCACTGTGTTGTATATGTCTTCCATTCCTGAACCATAAGTCGATGAGACCGGGATAATATTCTGGCTTGCCCCAAATGATTTGAGCGCGAAAAGGAATTCAATACTTAGCTGGCTTTGCATTGTAGGTACCTCGTTATGTATCTCATCTTCAAGATCCATAATATTCCTGCTCCAGTTGATTATCCTCTCACGTTCTTCATTTTTTAGCAGATCGGATTTTGGAAGAATATTCAGGAAAGGAATATTGAACCTCATCTGCACTGAAGCCGCCTGGAGCATTAATGAAATGAAACCGGACGCAGTTTTTGAAATTATGGGATCATACAGGAAACCGATAATCGACTCCTCGGCGCCAAGTGTATCAATAAGGAATTTTCCGGATTGGCGAAGCACAAATAATTCCATCTGCCCGGGCGTGTCAAAAATAACATAATCGGAATCATAGCTTTCGATTATCTCTTTCATTTCATCGATATTCAAAGCAAGGAGGTCCGCTGCAAGGATCTGGGCACCGTTTGGCCCGACTCCGTATTCTTTCATTACATCATCCAATTTTACCCAGTCACGGATATCCACATCAGGGACATAAGGAGCATTTTCGATACCGGGATCAAGGTTCACCGTAATTGCATCATATTTCTGGTTTTCCATCCATCCAAAAAAAGCGTTTGTAAGTGAAGATTTGCCACTTCCAGCCGATCCGATAAAATAAAGATTGATCATTGCTATCAGGTAGTTAATAACAGTCAAGAGAGAAAAGATTTTTGATGTTAAAAAAATTGAAATTATATGCGGATTTCGTGGTTCTGAAACATACGCTTTTCGCCATCCCTTTTGCTTATCTTGGCGCTTTCCTTGCAAGCAAAGGTGTTCCTGAACTTCGAGTTTTGTTCTGGGTCGGGCTTGCGTTCCTGGGAGCACGAAGCGCTGCAATGGCGTTGAATAATCTTATTGACCGGGAAATCGATGCAAAGAATCCCAGGACAGCGAATCGCGAGCTGCCTGCTGGTAAGATATCATTATCAGAAGTATGGGGATTAATACTCGTATCTTATTTTTTTCTGTTTTACTCAGCCTATAAATTGAATCCGGTATGCCTTTTACTTGCGCCCATCATTCCGGTTACCTCAATAATATATCCTTATCTTAAAAGATCTCTTCCGATATCACATTTTGTCCTGGGCATGAACCTTGGTTATGCGCCTGTAGGAGGATGGCTTGCCGTAACGGGAATATTTAATTTCCCATTCGGCACGCCAGAAATTTCCATGCTTCTGCTTCTTTTTGCTGTTTCCTTCTGGGTAGCGGGTTTTGATATTATTTATTCACTTCAGGACATTGATTTTGATATTAAGAATAAGTTGTATTCGGTGCCAACTGTTTTCGGTATTAAGAAGGCGCTTGATGTGTCGTTTTTGTCACATGTTTTGATGCTTATACTTCTGGTAGGGTTGATGTTCGTGATGAAACTTGGGATTATTTTCAAAGTGGGGCTGATTGTTATTGCTGCTCTTATATTGTATGAGCATACGCTTGTTAAGGCTGATAATTTTACCAATGTTCCTGTGGCGTTTTTTAATGTGAATGCAGCAGTGAGTTTGAGCATGCTGGTGTTTACGGTGGTTGATATTATTTTAAGCTGAAGGCGAACATTATTTGTAATCCACCACCAATTATCCACCCATGCGCAAGAAACAGAAAGATTGGTCAAAGGACATGGCATATCAACGCATTCTCAGGCTTTTTGAGCTTGCCCACACAGAATTCGAGAAACATCCATGTCGCAGCAACCGTTATGTGCAGCTTGCAAGAAAAATAGGGATGAGATACAGGGTCAGGATGCCCCCTGAATTCAAGAGGCAGATATGCAAGCACTGCCATACTTATTTAGTCCAGGGTGTGAATGCACGCACGAGGCTTCAGGGAACCCATATAGCCACTACATGCACTTCATGCGGAAAGCAAATGAGATTGCCTTACTGAAAATTAGAATAAAGAAATATGGAAAACATCATTAATTCAGGAACTTTTTCTTTAATTATCCTGCCAATCCTTATTTTCCTGGCTCGTATCGTAGATGTTACATTCGGGACTATCAGGATAATATTTGTTTCAAGGGGCATGAAGTGGCTGGCTCCGATTTTTGGTTTTTTTGAAATAATGATATGGCTCTTTGCGATCGGCCAGGTTTTTAACAATTTAACAAATATTACCTATTATGTTGCCTATGCAGGAGGTTTCGCCTGCGGGAACTTCGTAGGTATCTGGATAGAAGAGAAAATGGCAATAGGTACCCTGGTCGTTCGAATTATTACAAGAAAAGATGGAATTCAGTTAATAGAATTCTTAAAATCTGAGGGTTTTGGCGTCACGATCATTGATGCAGAGGGGGCGACAGGAAAAGTCAAAATTATTTATACTATCATTAAGCGGCGAGACCTTCAACAGGTTGTAAACATTATAAAAAGATTTAATACAAGAGCTTTTTATTCAATAGAAGAAGTGAGATCTGCAAGTGAAGGCATATTTCCACATGGGAAACAAGGATATATAAGTAATTTTCCAGGCTTTTTCAGGCTTACGAGGTCTGGAAAGTAAACAACTTGGTGATCAGGAAGTTTTTAAACATTGGACACTAAAATAGGTTTAATGAGTAAAGAGGCCGGTAAAATAAAAACAAACAGGTTGATCAATGAAAAAAGCCCGTACCTTCTACAGCATGCACATAATCCTGTAAATTGGTACCCATGGGGCGAAGAAGCTTTTGAAAAGGCAAAGAATGAAAATAAACCTGTTTTTCTATCTATCGGATATTCCACATGCCACTGGTGTCATGTGATGGAAAAGGAATCTTTTGAGGATGATGATGTCGCAGCATTGATGAATGATGCTTTTGTGAGCATAAAAGTTGACAGGGAAGAAAGACCCGATATTGATAGCATCTATATGGCAGTATGCCAGGCTATGACAGGAAGCGGGGGATGGCCCCTTAATTTATTATTAACACCCGACAGGAAACCATTTCATGCTTTGACCTATATTCCGAAAGAAAGCAGGCTCGGCCGGGTTGGGATGCTGGACCTGATACCACAGGTCAAAGAACTCTGGAACTCACAGAGAGATGAAGTTGAAAAAGCCGCAAACAGGAATGTAAATGCTCTCAAGCCTGCATCCCTTGCAGGAGAAAGACTGACAGATGATATACTTCATATTGCTTACGAGCAGCTTCTGGGAATGTTCGATGAAGAACACGGCGGCTTTGGTCACGCGCCCAAATTCCCGACACCTCACAACTTAATGTTCCTTCTTCGCTACTGGAAACGCACCGGAGATAGGATGGCTCTCATGATGGTCGAGAAGACACTTTGCGCTATGCGTATGGGAGGAATTTATGACCATGTGGGATTTGGTTTTCACCGCTATTCTGTTGATCAAAGATGGCTTGTCCCGCATTTTGAAAAAATGCTTTACGACCAGGCTATGCTGGCAATGGCTTATACCGAAGCTCACCAGGCGACAGGGAAAAAAGAGTACGAAAAAACATGCCGTGAAATTTTTACCTATTTAATGAGAGATATGACCTCACCTGAAGGTGGATTTTTCTCAGGTGAAGATGCTGACAGCGAAGGAGAAGAAGGAAAATTTTATCTCTGGACTGAAAATGAGCTACGGCAGGTTTTCACTGATGAAAAGTATAAATTAGTCAAGAAGGTATTCAATATCAGGGTAGACGGAAATTTCCCGGAAGGTAATGGAAAAAATATATTCTATTTATCAAATCCTATCACTGAAGTTCCTGGTTTTCCAATAGCGGACATAGAAAAGAGTATTGAATCCTCACGAAGTAAATTATTCGAGGTTCGTGAAAACCGTATCCACCCTGGCAAGGATGACAAGATCCTGACAGACTGGAATGGATTGATGATAGCAGCCTTGGCTAAGGCTTCCCAGGCTTTTCATGAACCCGAATATGCAGAAAATGCCCAAAAAGCTGCAGATTTTATTATTACTAAAATGCGTAATCCAAAAGGAGGACTTTATCACCGTTACAGGGACGGTGAAACTGCAATTCCTGGCTTTTTGGATGATTATGGATTCTTTGTCTGGGGGTTGCTCGAACTTTATGAGGCAACCTTCGAGATCCGTTATCTGCAGGCAGCACTTGAATTCAATGAATATTTGCTCACGCATTTCTGGGATGCGAAGGCTGGTGGATTTTTTATTACATCAGATGATGCTGAAAATATTCTTATCAGGAAAAAGGACATCTACGATGGAGCTGTCCCGTCAGGCAATGCGGTAGCCATGTTGAATCTGATTCGTCTTGGGAAGATCACGGCTGACCCGGAACTTGAACGAAAAGCAGAGGCTACCGGGCAGGCATTCTCCCGGATAGTAGGACAGGCGCCAGCTGGTTATACAATGCTTATGTCGGCGCTTGATTTTACTATTGGGCCTTCGAGCGAAGTAGTAATTGCAGGGGATTTGCAGGCAGATGATACGATGGATATGTTAAAAGCGCTCAGGAAAGAATTTATTCCGAATAAGGTTGTAATGTTGCGGCCTAATGAAGAAAGTGAGATCATGCGAATTTCTGGTTATACAAAAAGCCTTTCAAGCAAGGGGGGTAAAGCCACCGCGTATGTATGCCGAAATTTCAGCTGCCGATTGCCTGTAACTGAGCCCGGGAAAATGCTGGAATTGCTATGAGATTCATTTTATCCATTTCAAACTGTGACCTCGACCTTCTGAATGCCTATGAATTCTAATGGCACATCATTAATGAGGTCTGATTTGACTTCTAAATAGAGCTGTATCGCTTCTTTTATTCTTTCCCTTAGCTCATCTAGAGTTCTTGCTTGTGTATGGCATCCTTCAAGTTCAGACACAGATGCTACATAAATGCCGTCTTCATCCTGCTCGATGAGGACAGTGAAGTTTAAAATTTTGTGTTTCATGTAAACCCAAAGGTTATTTTGCGTGGAATGTATTTAAATATGGTCCGACCAGGGGCTTATACCAAGCTGCTCGCACGATGTTGCTGAACACTGCCAGATGCCAATCTGTAATTCTCAGGGCTTCTCAGTGAATAGCGCCTGTTCCAGATCATCGATAATATCCCTGACATCCTCAAGACCAACCGAAAGACGAATAAGTTCATCCGAAATACCGTATCTTATCCTGTCCTGGCGCGGAACAACGGCGTGGGTCATAGTGGCCGGATGCTGGATGAGCGTTGCGGTCTCACCAAGGCTTACCGCAAGCATGCAAAGCTTCAGGGAATCAAGAAAAACAGGTATATTTTTTGCGTCGTTCAGGAGAAATGCTATCATGCCGCCAGCGCCGCTTGTTTGTTTTCTCCCCAGCTCGAATTGCGGATGCTCAGGAAGTCCGGGATAAATTACGCTTTCAACCTTATCATGTCCCTTCAGGAATTTTGCCACTGCCATTGCATTCTGGTTATGCCTGTCCATGCGGATGGGAAGGGTCTTTATGCCCCGGATAATGAGCCATGAGGAGAACGGGGTGATGGAGCCGCCAAAGTTCTTTGCCGTATGCTTTGCTGATTTTATATAATCCGCAGAACCTGCAATTATCCCGCCAAGAGTATCCCCGTGACCATTCAGATATTTTGTGGCGCTATGCACAACTACATCAGCCCCAAGTGTAAGCGGCTTCTGGAAATAAGGTGTCATGAATGTATTATCAACCATTACAGTCGCGCCTTTTTCATGCACGATATCGCTTACGGCTTTGATATCCGTCAGCTTCATCGTGGGATTGGCCGGGGATTCAAAGAATACAAGTCTGGTGTTCATGCGAAAAGCTTCTTCTACATTCTGCGGGTCTGATGTATCGATAAAAGTAACATCAACGCCGAAATTTTTAAGCTCAACGAACAGGTCGTATGTGCTTCCGTAAATCACTTCATCGGCTATCACATGGTCCCCTCCTTTGACAGATGTGAAAACCGCTGCACAAATCGCTGCCATGCCTGTTGTTTGCGCAAGGGCCGCCTCTGCGCCCTCAAGGTCAGCCATTTTTTCCTCAAGCACTTCAGTCGTTGGATTCAGCCCGCGTGAATAAATATATCCTTTTTCACGCCCGCTCATCAGGTCGGATGCATGGGCTGCGCTCTTAAATTTAAATGGCGCTGTCTGGTATATCGGGGTTGTGACTGACCCCGTTTCTTCATGTTTTTCTCCTGAATGGATGGCGCGTGTGGAAAATCCTGATTTTTTTGAGTTCATTCTAATCGTCCTCTTAAATTTCTCTTTTGCCATAGCTATACAACTATCGCTATCCCTTCCCCGCATTCCGGGCATTTCCCATCCTTGATCTTAACAGCACCCACCCTGAATCCCAGGCGGTCAATAAGCAAAGTATTGCACTTCGGACAATACGTATTCTCGTACTTATGCCCTCCGACATTTCCAAGATACACGAACCTCATCCCCTCTTTTTTTGCAATATCATATGCCATCTCAAGAGTATCAAGAGGCGTGGGGTAAAGGTCATCCATTTTATACATGGGATGGAACCTTGTGAAATGCATAGGCGTGTCTATACCCAGGTTATCATGCACCCATCGCACGATCTGTGTTATCTCTTCAGGCGAATCGCTCTTTGCTGGTATAATAAGCGTTACCGTTTCCACATGCATACCCAGTTCCTTTGCCAGTTTTGTCGATTCAAGCACTGGCGCAAGCCTTGCGCCGCAGGTTTTCCTGTAGAAATCCTCGGAAAATGATTTGATATCAACACGGAAGGCATCAAGATACGGCGCGATCCTTAAAAGCGCCTCCGGGGTAATATAGCCATTCGTTACATATATCGTCTTAAGACCCGCTCTTTTTGCAAGAACCGCGCTGTCATAAGTATATTCATGCCAGATGGCAGGTTCATTATATGTCCAGGATATCGATTTTGACCCGGATTCCAGCGCCCGCTTTATCGCAGTTTCCGGTGTTATTTCGATCGTATGTGACTCCTCAAATGTGGTCTGGGAAATATTCCAGTTCTGGCAATGCTGGCACCTGAAATTACACCCGATTGAACCGAGTGAATACGAAAGCGTACCCGGCAGGAAATGATACAGGGGTTTTTTCTCGATCGGATCAACAGCTTCACTTGAAACAGTATTGTATATCAAGGTGTAGACTTTGCCGTCCTTATTCTGTCTTGTCCTGCATAATCCCAATTTACCCTCTGCAATAGTGCACCTGTGGGAACAGACATTACATTTTACTTTTTTATCCGCAAGCTTATCAAATAATACCCCTTCCTTGATCATGCATATATTCCTGAATTTGACTCTATCTGCTTTGAGCGTCTCTTTCGCAGATTATCCTTGATCTTTTCATAATAGCTCATTATATCCGGCGTGACAGATGGTCCTGTCTCTTTTATTGCAGAAAGGAAATGCTTATGGCTTACTTTTTCCACATTCATATTTTCACGCATCGCAAAGCGTCCTGCTTTCTTGCACACAGCGGCAATATCTGCACCAGTAAAGTCTTCAGTTATCCTTACAAATTCCCCCAAATTTACATCCTCTGCAAGCGACATTTTCTTTGTATGGACTTTAAAAATCTCTAATCTCGTCCTGGGGTCAGGGACAGGCACAAGTATCATTTCATCAAACCTTCCGGGTCTTAAAAGCGCCGGATCGATTATATCAGGCCGGTTTGTCGCCCCGATGATCACAACCCCCCGAAGTTCCTCAAGACCATCAAGTTCCGAGAGCAATTGATTCACAATTCGCTCTGTAGCAAGGGGCTCACCTTCAATCGTCCCTCTTACTGGCGCAAGAGCATCAAGCTCGTCAAGGAATATGATGGCGGGCGCGACCTGGCGCGCTTTTTTGAATATCTCAGCTATATGCTTTTCGGATTCTCCATACCATTTTGATAATATATCGCTTCCCTTTACAGTCATAAAATTTGCCTCGCTCTCATTGGCAATAGCTTTAGCCAGAAGGGTTTTTCCAGTACCTGGCGGCCCATAGAGAAGTACGCCTTTGGGAGCTTCCACTCCTATTCGCTTGAATGATTCAGCATACCGCAGCGGCCATTCCACAGCCTCAGAAAGGAGATCTTTAACTTTTTCAAGCCCTCCGATGTCATCCCATGAAACATTTGGCACTTCGAACAGTATCTCACGAAGGGCCGATGGCTGGACTTCCTTCATTACGTCTTCAAAATCCGAAGCTTTAATAATGAGTTTATCGAGCGTCTCTTTAGGTATGACCTTCAGTTCAAGGTCAATTTCAGGAAGCACTCTTCGAAGAGAGGTCATTGCAGCCTCGCGGCATAATGCTGCGATATCTGCGCCCACAAAGCCATATGTTCGATCCGCAAGTTTATCAAGACTGACCTCTTCCTCAAGAGGCATTCCACGTGTGTGTATCTGGAATATCTCATGTCGCCCTTCCCGGTCAGGCGCGCGAAGCTCGATCTCCCGGTCAAACCTGCCTGGACGGCGAAGCGCCATATCAAGGGCTTCAGGACGGTTTGTTGCACCAATGACGATCACATTCTTCCTTGATTTCAGGCCATCCATAAGAGAAAGAAGCTGTGCCACGACGCGGCGCTCTACTTCGCCCGTTACTTCGGCTCGTTTTGGGGCGATGCTGTCGATCTCATCAATGAAAATTATAGCCGGGGCATTTTTCTCGGCCACATCAAAAGCTTCACGAAGCTTGTGTTCACTTTCCCCGTAATATTTTGACATTATCTCAGGGCCATTGATCGTGATAAAATACGCCTCACTCTCATTCGCCACGGCTTTTGCCAGCATGGTTTTTCCTGTTCCTGGCGGCCCATGGAGAAGTACTCCTTTTGGCGCATCAATACCAAGCCTGTTGAAAAGCTCAGGATGCTTAAGAGGCAGTTCAATGATCTCCCTGATCTTACTCAGGGCGGGTTTTATTCCGCCCAGATCTTCATACATTACCTCAGGCAGTTCCGCAGGAAGCTCAACAGCTTCAGGCAGGAGTTCCACCTCTGTAACATCGGTTATCTTTACAATTCCGGCGGGTGATGTTGAAAAAACATGCAATTTAATCTCGCCAAGACCAAATGAGCCACCAAAGAATTCCGGGAATACCTGCTCGAACATTACATCCGAACCGAATGATTCCCTCGGCCGCCTGACGCTTGTTGTTGATATGATATCTCCTTTTGAAACGGTCCTGTTATGAAAAATTGCACGCAGGCTTTCACTTGGCGCATAGATATGGATATTTTTTGTCACAGGGGCAAGTGTGACTTTTTTTGCTTCTTTCCACTCTGCTTTTGAGATATCAACATATTCCCCGAGGCTTGTCCTGGCATTTGTGCGTATAAGGCCGTCCATTCTAATGACATCAAGCCCTTCATCCTGCGGATATGCCCTTCCGACAACCGCAGATGTAGAATGCTGCTCTCCTTTTACCTCAACTACATCAAAAATATTGATGCCTATTATGTTCCGGAACTTTTCATCAATCCGGACGATTCCTTTGCCTACGTCCCTCTGGTCTGCTTCTGCTACTTTCAATCTAATTGATTTTTCCATGATGCCCCATATTATATCGACTGCCCTGCAATAATAGATAGGTATCTAAAGATGAAATAATTAACGGATTGAAACGAGAGACCATTGAAGCATAGAAAAGCGATATAATACTGTGACCAAAATGTTGTCATGCATTGTGGCAGAGAATTTATGAGGGTGTGTGGATGATATAATATAAGAATATAAGGTGTGGTATGATATGGAAAATGTTGGTAGTATCCTGTTTATTGACCCTTAGCCTCTTTTCATATATCGGTATGGCTTCAGAAATCACAATAAACCCCGACAAAACAATTAGCATCAATGGCAAAAAGACGTTCCCAATATATACCTATGGCGCAACAACTACATTTGCCGCAGCAAAGAATGATGGCATACTTGAAATAGCCCAGAGATACGACTTCACGTTAAGTGGATGGGGCACTTATTGGTGCGGAAATCCTGATTGGAGAACATATCAAGAACAGTATGAGAAATCAAAATTGCCTTATGCGGTACAGGCAATGGTTTGTTCACCCTGTCCCTCATCAACAAATACCTGTTGGCCTGTTCCGGATCAATCTATAGAGCCGTTTACTACAGCAGACCGAGATGCACCCCAGTTTTTTGGATATGTCCACATAGACGAACCCCTCAAGAAGAGATATGCAAATTACAGCAATCTGAAAGCTACATATAATGCGTTAAAAAAATTCGATCCGGATCATCCGGTCATTGTTAACCACAATCCATACGACAATACCGCAGCAAACGACTATATTTTCAAATCGCAGGATTATGCTGATATTATAAGTGAAGACCATTACACGATAAGAAACACGTATCCGACAAAAGAGGATTACCTGTATTATTTTGAGGTTATATCTCTCAGGACTTTCGCCGGAGGCAAAAGTGTAGACAATTACACGAAACCTTTCTGGGCAGTCATACAGGCAAACGGCAAGGACGCAAAGGATGCTCAGGGAAGCATAATATTGAAGACAAACCCGGATGAAGTAAGGTTAGAAACGTTTAATGCCATGACAATTGGTTATAACGGAATTGGGCACTGGGCGTATAATAGTCAGGTTAAGAAATATCCAGGGCGTTGGGAGAACGTTGGAACCTGGACGGATCCAGTTCTCTGGCAAGGTGTAAAAGATTTATACAACGAGATTAAAAAGCTCAATGACATTCTCGTCCTGCCAGATGTCGGAAGGTCATGGTATCAGCACGAAAATGATGCTACAGTTCTCATCACCCATCCAAACATGAATAAAACCATATCCCGATATGGAACATTTAGAAAAATAAATTATGTTTTGAAACGGGATGCTTCCATAAATATCTGGTATTTGATAGTTGTGAACAAAGACAAAACCTCACTTTCCAATGTTAAGATAAAAGTTAGGGGGCTAACCGGAAATATGACTGCGAAGACGCTCGGAACATTAGGCACCGGAAGCGGAGCTCCCGGCAGGAGCATTAATGTAAATAACGGACTATTTACCGATTCCTTCGATGGCTATGCAGTGCATATATACGAAATATCATCAAGCGCTGTATCTAAATATAATGCCGATCGCCCTGGCGTAACCCCCCTATTGTATTATAAACCTGTGGTTATAGTTGTAATTTCAATGATCCTGGTGGTTATGGTATTGTATCTAATCGGAAAAAGGATGCGAAAACGGTAACAAAAGTTTAATTCACTATTTCTTATTTTATAAAAGTTTGCTTTCTGCCCGGTCCAACAGAAATATATCCTATTCCTGCGCCCATCAATTCTTCAAGCAATTCAACATAAAGCCTGGCATTTTCCGGAAGATCTACGAAACTTTCGGTATCCGTGATATCTTCACGCCATCCAGGGACATCGATATAGATGGGCTTGCATCGAGCGACATCATCGGAAAGTTCAGGCATATAATCGATATTTTTTCCTTCCAGTTCATATCCAAGACACAACCTTATCGATTTAAGCCCTGAAAGTACATCGAGTTTTGTCAGGGCCATGGATGTATATCCATTGAGGTTGATGGCTTTTCTCGCGAGGGGCAGGTCAAACCAGCCACATCTCCTCGGGCGTCCCGTTGTTGTCCCGAATTCGCCGCCCTTTTCACGCAGGTGATCACCTGCCTGGTTTTTCTGCTCGGTGGGAAGCGGCCCTTCTCCCACGCGTGTGATATATGCCTTTATTACTCCTATCACTTCATTCACTTTTGTCGGACCTACACCCAGCCCGGCGCACGCAGATCCTGCGACTGTACTTGAAGAAGTGACGAATTTTTGTGTCCCGTGAATAATATCAAGATGCGTCCCCTGTGCACCTTCGGCAAGGACTTTTTTTCCTTCTTTTAATGCCAGGTTTATTTCTTTTGAAACATCTGTAATGTATGGTTTTAATTTCTTGCCGATCTCAAGATAAACATCAATTTCTGATCGCACGATCTTCGGGTCACCACCCATTTCTTTTAACGCTGCTTCTTTCTGGGAAGCTATTTCTTCAAGTTTGCGCATTAAACGGCTCTTATCCGCAATATCTGCCATCTGTATCTCTTCTCTGCCCACTTTATCAACATAAGCAAAACCTATACCCCTGTTCGTGGTTCCGATTTTCACGGCGCGCTTTGATTCGCGAAGACTGTCAAGTGCCACATGATACGGCATTATAATGCTTGTCTTTGCATCAATGCCAAGCTTTGATGGCGGTACTTCTACATTATTCTCAGAGAGCATGGCAATTTCATCCATTAAGATCCCGGGATTCATAACAGTACCCGGTCCAATAAGGAGACGGGCATCGAAAAGCACACCAGAAGGGATAAGATGCAGTTTGTATGTTTTTCCTTCTGCCACGACGGTATGCCCTGCATTATCCCCTCCCTGGAAACGAGCGACAATATCGAATTCTTTTGCCATCATATCCACGATCTTGCCTTTTCCTTCATCTCCGAATTGCGCGCCTGTGATTATTGTGAACATATCTTTTCTCGATTTTAATTGACGGGAAATATGATAAGGTTTGCCTGATTTTGTTGTAGATAAGGTATTATGAGATTTGAAATGGAATGTCAGGCAAGCTTACTCCTGACTTTCTCATAAAACCCATCCTCTCTCGTTCTCACGAACCTTGCGGGAATATCTGCCTTTGTAATAATGATCGTGTCATCCTCTTTTATTTTCCTCGAGTACTGCCCATCGATCACAAGCACGGCTTCTTTTTTCGGAACGGTAAGCTCCACCTTTATTTGGCTCAGGGCAGGAACTACCCATGGACGGGATGATAATTTAAAAGGAGCAAGCGGCACAATTACAGTCCCATCCACTCGCGGATCAACAATTGGCCCTCCTGCGCTCATCGCATACGCAGTTGAGCCTGTTGGAGTTGCAAAAACCGCGCCGTCTGCCCGCAATTCTTCAAGAGGGATCTTATCCACAAAAATCCGATATGAGAGCATCTTGGCGGGATTAGCGGTAATGATGACAACTTCATTCGTTGCACATGGAAGTACCTCATCATTCATAAGAATTGACAGGCGAGAGCGTTCTTCAACCTCAAAACCTGACAACACTTTATCAATGATAGAGAGAGAATCTTCCGGAGGCACATCCACAAGAAAACCAATAGTTCCCATATTAATGCCCAGGAACGGAAGCGGATCATCCATTTTCTGTATCCCGCGCAAAACCGTACCATCTCCCCCTATGGATATAATAAATTCAGCGCCATTTTTTCTCATTTCCGCTATTTGTGTGCCTTTCAAATGGAGCCTTTCGGCGGTTTTAGGGTCGATCATTACATCGACCCGGGATTTTACGTGATCAATTATCTTTTCAACATGAGAAAGTATTTCATCCCTATCACATCTTGAAATTATACCGATCTTTCTTATCATTTTTTGCCTCCACTATACAAGTTCAAGCAATTTGTCATGTGTTATTCCATTACTTGCAATGATATTTACCCGTTTTCTAACATCCAGCGGAGTATTTAGCGGATTTCCTTTTTCGTCAGTAATTGTTCCCCCGGCTTCTTCTATAATGAGCTTTGAAGCAGCTATATCTGTTACACGAAGCATTCCGCGCATATCGAAAAAAGCATCAAATATCCCTGAAGCGATATAACAAAGTTCAAGACCGGCGCACCCGAATACTCTTACCCTCCTGACATTATGGTTATTTATCAAAACTGCATGAGGGCGGTGGCTGTATGATAATACACTGAGTTTGGATAACTCCCGGACCTCAGATACAATTATTTTCTTCTCGTTTAAAAAAGCTCCTTTTCCCTTCTCTGCCGAATAGATATCCCCATTAATAAGATTCTTGACAAAACCATATCTTATGTCAGATAAATTTGATTTTCCAATTGCTATCGGCACACAGAAAAAAGGGATATTGTTCACAGCATTGAATGTACCGTCCACAGGGTCAAGGACAAACGTAAACTCAGGTTTTCCCCCGATATTTTTCTCACCCAGTTCCTCACTCACGAATAACATCGACCTGCCATCGGCTTCAAGTACCGATAGGGCGGCATTTTCTGCAATCTCATCGATCTTCTCAGTAGGCGTGCCGTCTGCCCCAATTCTCAATGTTACGCCGGCTTCAGGTTTTCCTATCAGTCCCGAAACCGCTTTTTTTATTTCGGTTACTACATTATTACAGAGAGTAAAATACTGGGATTCTTTGAACCTATCCCCGGCTAAATCCGGGAGATTCCCGCCGTTCATGCTACCTCTATCTGACTCTGGATTTTGTTAGCTAATACCTTCTTCCTTCTCTTAGGACACCGGATTAGATGATAGTTTATAAGATACACTTTATTCCTTGCGTGTTGATATTCTATATTGCATCTACTATATCGCTGTTGCGCATATAGTTATCGACTCATGCAAGGGGTTCGTTATCTCCTATATAATAAATTTTATTAGCGCATAATAAATTTTGATGTTATGCAAAAAAATAAAGGATATGTCAGCATTATCTAATACATGGATATATCTGGTATATTAAAAAAATTGAAAAATAATGAATTAAGTCTGGACGAAGCAGAAAAGCAGCTTCGCATTATAAACTTCGAATTATTATCAGATATTGCAAGGGTAGATGTTCACCGGGAAAAGAGGGTTGGTATTCCTGAAGCCATAATTGCTGATTGTAAGACCTGTGAAGATGTAGTATCAATTGCACGCATTCATTTAAATAATGAAGGGCGTGCCATAATAACCCGGGCATGTGAGGATAATTATAATTCATTGATATTATTGGCAAATGAAACAAATTCTAAGATCAGGTGGGAGAAACGTGCAAGGATAGTGATCATCGGAGAATCAATAACCAGAACAGGGGGAAAAGTGGGGATTATTTCAGCCGGTACCGCTGATATCCCAGTGGCAGAAGAGGCAAAAGTAATAGCAGAAGAGATGGGTTGTTCAGTAACCGCAATATATGATGCAGGTGTTGCAGGCATACACAGGCTTTTTCCTGAATTGGCAAGACTTGCCAGGGCAGGAGTTGATGCAGTTGTTGTTGCCGCCGGTCGCGAAGGAACACTTCCTGCAATAGTGTCCGGTTTAGTTGACGTCCCGGTGATCGGCGTTCCGGTATCAACAGGATATGGCGCCGGAGGAAAAGGTGATGCTGCACTATTATCTATGCTTCAGTCCTGTTCAGTCCTTGCGGTCGTTAATATTGATGCGGGTTTCGTGGCGGGCGCTTTTGCAGCAAGGATCGCCAACCTGGCATCTAAAAACCGGAAACAGAAGCAGGAATCCTGAATTTCCATTATTCTGCATAGATATTCATAAACAAATATATACTATTAAGAACTATTTTAAAGTCTATGGAATTGGATGTTGGTTGGTTAATGATAATTATAGGCTTGGGGCTTCTTATCGTGGAAGCGTCACAACCAGGTTTTTTTGTGGCTGTCCCGGGAACTACACTCATAGTCCTTGGCATTGTCACTATTTTGATTCCTGATGTTGCGCAGAATTATGCACCGGCGATAATAGTAATAACTGCAATTGTCTCAAGTATTATCACTATCGGCTTTTATCGGAAGTTAGCGCCTGGACAGAAACCCCAGACAACAAGTATGGATATACTGACCGGAAAGGAAGGAGTGGTCGTGAAAACAGTTCATCCCGATTCAATCTCAGGAAAAATCCAAATTGAAAACCGGATATGGAGCGCAACTTCAGATAGCGTAATTGAAGAAGGAAAGAAAGTAATAGTCATAAGCTCAGAAGGAGTTCACGTTAAAGTAAAAGAGGAGATGTAAAATGGCATATGAAATGTTTATCGCGATATTTATCGCAGTAGCAATATTGATACTGTTTATTTCAGGGGTTGCGATCATCCAGCCCTATGAACAGGCTTTGTGGATAGTCCTGGGACAGTTTAAGAAACGATTAAATCCTGGTTTTAACTGGGTGTATCCACTGATAAGCGATGTCATCCGGCTTGACCTCAGGACGCAGGTACTGGATGTACCGCGCCAGGAAGTCATAACAAAAGATAATTCTCCCACAAATGTTGATGCCATTGTATATATACGGGTCGTAGATCCTGGAAAAGCATATTTTGAAGTGGTCAATTATCATGTTGCCGTATTATCCCTTGCTCAGACCACACTTCGAAGTGTAGTGGGCGACATGGAACTTGATGAGATACTTTATAATCGTGATTTTATAAACACAAAACTCCGTGATATTCTTGACCATGCTACTGATGCATGGGGTGTTAAGGTTGAAGCTGTGGAGATACGGGAAGTCGATCCTGTTGGCACTGTAAAAAGTGCAATGGAAGAACAGACATCTGCAGAAAGAAAGCGAAGAGCAGCCATTTTGCTTGCTGACGGCCAGAAGAAAGCCGCGATCCTTGAAGCAGAAGGAGCGAAGCAGTCAAAGATATTGAATGCTGAAGGTGCAAGACAGTCAAAGATCCTCGAAGCGGAAGGCGACAGGGTTTCACAGATATTGAGATCCCAGGGTGAAGCTCAGGGACTCAGGATTCTGTCAGTTGGTGCAGTGCCTCTTGATAAGAAAGCGCTGACCGTCCTGACTATGGACATGATGAAAAGTGTGGCAAATGGCCAGGCCACAAAGATAATCTTCCCCATGGAGATCTCAAAGATGATTGAACAAGCTGCAAAGTACCTCGGAGCTTCTGAGAAGATACAAGAAATCGGCTCTCCTATGGACACGGAAAAGATCGTTGGCACAGCAGATGAAGTGCTTGGAAGGATTCCAAGACCAGAGGAGCTAAGGCAAGAGCTTGAATCCATTGAGAAGGAGATGGCGCGGGAGACAGAAGAGAGCCTGAAACAGGCCGAGAAAATTAAAAGCACTGATTTGCCGGAGCCCCCAAAGAAGAAAAAATGAGAATTAAAACTGAATGGATATCGACATAAGAAAGGCAACACAGTCAGATTTGAAGGATATAAGAACTATCCTTTCTTTTTATTATCTTGATACTGAAAATGTTGAAATAAACCTCCCTGAATTCATAGTTGCACAAACGAATAATAAGATAATAGGATGCGCATGTCTTGACCTGGGGGATGTAGTGGAATTGCGTTCTATAGCAATACTTCCATCTTATCGTAACAGGGGTGCTGGTTCAAAACTTGTGTATGCTATCTTAAAACGTGCACAAGATTTGACAGACACTGTTTATCTTCGTACTACATCACCCGTTTTCTTTGAGAAGAAAGGATTTGTGTGGCTTCAAAATAGAGAGAAAAAAATCATCTGGAAAGATTGCGTGCAGTGTGATAAGTATGATATTTGCAGGCAAACGGTAATGCAAAAGAGTTTTTAAGAACGGTGAAAAGAAACCTCACTGTAAAAGCCATTAAATACAAAGAGCCCAATTTAGGAACATCATTTTCGGAGGATTTCATTGCAACCTGTTGTAAATATTGGCATTGTAGGACATGTAGACCACGGCAAGACCACTCTTGTCAAAGCACTTTCGGGTGCGTGGACTGACAGACATAGTGAAGAGATCAAGCGAGGTATTTCAATCCGGCTTGGTTATGCAGATATAATAATCAGGAAATGTCCTGATTGCCAGGAGCCTGAGAGTTTTACTGTTAAAGAAATATGTGAGAAATGTGGTGCAAAAACAAATGTGCTTCGCTCTATATCTTTTGTGGATTCTCCAGGTCATGAAACCCTGATGGCGACTATGTTATCAGGCGCGGCTCTCATGGATGGAGCGCTTCTTGTAATTGCCGCAAATGAAAATTGTCCCCAACCGCAGACAAAAGAGCATCTAATGGCATTGAATATCCTGGGGATAAAGAACATAATTATTATCCAGAACAAGATCGACATTGTCCCGCGCGAGAAAGTGCTTGAAAATTATAACCAGATAAAGGCTTTCGTGAAAGGAACAGTTGCACAGAATGCTCCGATCATTCCGGTTTCTGCCCAGCAGAATGCTAATATCGATCTGATCATCGAAGCTATTGAAAAATATATCCCTACCCAGGAGCATGAACTTGACAGATCGCCTTTAATGTTCGTTGCCCGTTCTTTCGACATAAACAGGCCAGGCACCCCTCCTGAAGATCTAAAAGGAGGCGCTATCGGCGGCTCCTTGAATTTTGGTGTTTTCCGCCCCGGAGATGAGATCGAGATGAGGCCAGGCCGAAAAGTCGAAACTGGCGGAACTGTCAAATGGGTTCCCATAAGAACTGTTATCACAACTATCCATGCAGGTAAAGAGGAACTTGAAGAAGCAAGACCTGGAGGACTTATTGGAGTTGGAACTAAACTTGACCCCTCGATCACAAAAAGCGATTCACTTGTGGGGCAGGTAGCAGGTATTCCGGGAAAATTACCTCCGACGATAGAAGGGTTTGTAATGGAAACAAAACTTCTTGATAGGGTTGTAGGGGTAAGTGATGAATCCACGGTTGAACCGATACGTTCAAATGAGCCTTTGATGTTGAATATAGGAACAGCGACTACGATTGGTGTCGTCACAAGCGCAAGGCCTGTGGATGCTGAAGTCAAGCTCAAAAGACCCATATGCGCAGATAAAGGTTCCCATATCGCAATCAGCAGGCGTGTAGGCGCACGCTGGAGGCTTATCGGTTCAGGTATATTGAAAGAATATAAATGAGATCAAAAGTGATCATAGATACAAATGGTTTGATGATTCCGGGACAATTCGGGATAGATATTTTTTCGGAATTGGAACAATTAGGTTTTTTTTCATATATAGTTCCAAGCGCTTCTGTAAAGGAGCTTGAAAGGATTGCTTCGGAAGGGCGCAGCAAGGACAGGGCTGCCGCCAAAATAGCATTATCATTATTGAACAGGTGTACAATAATTGATAAGAATGGGTATGCAGATAATATTATCATAGACCTGGCAGTTGGTATGGACGCGGCAGTTCTTACAAATGATACTGAATTAAAGAAAAGATTATGTAGTAAGGGAGTTACTAATGTGTATCTTCGAGATAGAACTCGTTTAAGTATATAATACCTTTTTAAGAGGATTTAGATGTATAAGAAAATGAGATTAGCAGATACGGTGAGGATTGCACCAGAATTACTTGGTGAACCGGTTGAGCAGGCAGTAAAAATCGCTTTGCGGGAAAAACTTGAAGGACTTGTTGACAAAAGGATGGGTGCGATAGTTGCGGTCAAGGATATTATTGAAGTTGGAGAAGGACATATACTTGCCGGGGACGGAGGAGTATATTACGATGCAATTTTTGACGCATTGACTTTCATGCCTGAACTCCAGGAGATCATTGAAGGCAGTGTAGTTGAAGTGGTACAGTTCGGGGTATTTGTAGGAATTGGTCCTCTTGACGGGCTTGTGCATGTTAGCCAGCTAACTGATGAATTCGTTACTTATGATGAGAAAAATTCCCGCCTGATCACCAAGGAATCCGGTCGTTCGGTCACAGAGGGAGACCATATAAGGGCAAGAATAATCGCTGTGAGCCTGAATGAACGCGAACCAAGAGACAGCAAGATCGGCCTAACCATGCGCCAGCATGCCCTTGGCAAGATGGATTGGATCGAAGAAGCCCGAAAACCAAAAGAAGAAACCGAAGAAAAAGGAAAGTCGAAGAAGAAGAAGAAAGAAGACTTGCCAAAACCTGAGGGTGAATAATGCCGGATAATGTTTGCAGGGAATGCCACAGGATAGTGAAAAAAAGCCAGGTTTGCTCATATTGCAATTCAACGGCTCTTACTAACGATTGGAGCGGTTATGTGGTTATAATTGACCCCGAAAAATCACAGATCGCGAAAAGACTTGGAGTCAAATTGCCCGGTGAATACGCATTGAAGGTCAGATAACTTGAAAAGATATTGTCTTCCTATCGAGTTAAGAGATGAACTACGACGACTCCATGGAGAATTATATCCTGGAGATGGGATAGAGACTACAAAGAACATCATCAAGGATCTGGAAAATTGCACTAAAGTAATATCAGTCGGCGATATTGTCACCTTCAATCTTCTAAACGCCGGCCTTATTCCTGATATATCTTTTGTAGATAATAAGACAAAACGCAGCCCCGTTTCCGATAAAATTACACAGGGAACAAAGCATGGTCATTTCAGGACCATAATTGTGGAAAGTCCCCCTGGAATAATAACCGAAGAGCTATTGCAGGAGGTCCAGGCGGCTATGGAATCCGATAAACCCATACAGATTGTGGTGAAGGGTGAAGAAGACCTGGCAGCTCTTCCTGCGATCGCCATGTCGCCCATATCATCAGTAATTATATATGGTTTGCCTGACAAAGGGGCGGTTGTTGTTCGCGTTACCGAGGACAAGAAGAAAGAAATTCAATCATTACTTAATCGAATGAAATGTAAGGAGAAAAAATAATGGAAATTCAAATTATCAAAGATAAGACAAATCCCTTGTTAAACAGACGAGAGATTTCGGTGGCTGTAAAGAGTAAAACAACGGCTACAAGAATGGAATTAAAGAACAAACTTGCAGCGATGCTCAATTCAAAACCGGAATTGATCGTGGTGGAGCATCTCGGTACGATATATGGGAAGCAGGAAATGGTCGGGACAGCGTCCCTCTACCAGACAGAAGAACGCTTGAAACAACTTGCTCACAAGCATCTTATTGCAAGGGATGCGCCCAAAGTCGTTGAAGGGCAGGAACAGGCACCTCCGGCTGAACCCGAGGCTAAATAAAGAAAGGGATTTCAATGGCAGTAAATAAATTCTACAAAATTAGCGCAAATAAAGCAGAAAAGATAAAACCCTCATGCCCCAGATGCGGACCAGGGGTATTTCTGGGTGAGCACAAGAATCGCAATTCATGCGGTAAGTGCGGTTACACAGAATTCAAAAAATAATCTTTTTTTTACATTTATCTGTAATTCTACACCATAGCATATTCTATTGCATTATTCCTGGGCTGTATGCTAAATTAGATATGCTCATAGTTACAACTCTAATGACTGATCATGCTTACCCGAAGAGTCCAGCACGAACTTGAATTGCTAAAAAGGCACCTCATCATTCTAAAGAAGGTTATAGATAGTGGACCTATCGGAATATTAAAATTATCGCTTGAAACAGGTATACCTGATCACCTTGTACGGTATTCACTGCGTGTTCTTGAACAGCAGGGTTTGATCACTCCCTCTACACAGGGCGCAATAGCCACAAAATCTGCCAGGGAGGCATATTCTGAGTTCAAGATAGAGATTGAAAAGATCAAAGAGATACTGGAGGATATCAAGAGGATCGGATTCGACTGATGATGGCAGGGGAAAAAAGCGAAGGAAAATATGAAGGAAAATACGAATATCTGTACCACATAGCAGATGCCAAGTACAGGGCTTTTGGTCTTACACTCAAAGAAGCTTTTGAGAATGCTGCGCTTGCCCTGTTCAATGTGATGATAGATACATCAAACCTGAAAGCCAGCGAGGAAAGGGGGATTGAAATAACGTCACCTGATATCAAAATGCTTCTTGTTGACTGGCTTTCCGAATTATTGTACCTGTTTGAAGTTGATGAGATCATATTTTCTGAATTCATGATTGATAAGATCGAAAAAACAGGCGAGGATTTTTTTTTAAAAGGAAAAGCTTCAGGTGTGCCAATCGACCTTTTGCACCACAAATTTGATACACAGGTGAAAGCTGTGACTTTACATGAACTTGAGGTCGAGCAGGATGAGACCGGGAGATTCAGGGTTCAAGTTGTTGTAGATACCTGACATTGTACCTGAACTTTAACAATTATCTTTTGATATATTATTTGCATATGCTATAGCGTATGGTTCTGAACTGATATTACTATCTCCATAATCTATATAAAAAGAAACGTGTCCTAATTCATGATAGATTATATTAGTTTTTGTATGACATCCTGAGTAATTTGTAAAATTAGATATGTAGATGTGGGCATATTGCAAAGTTCCACTGGAATTAAATTCAGAAATAGTGCATCCTAATGCATCTTTATTATTACAGTCTGCTATCATATCTGCATTAAAATGCATGGGAATAATTAATAATAAAATAATGTCTAACATTTTTCCCTCGATAGTTTTAAATAGACTTCACATTGGTTGTTTTAGTGTATATGCCTCTCAAATATGATAAATTTGTGGGTTACAGCGCAAATATTGTTGGAGCGATTCTTTTTCAGGTCTTTCAGGGGAAATTACATCAAACTTAATAACTTTGTGGCGAATAAGGATATAACGCAAAGCAAGGAAAGGAACCATGTCTGAAGGAAGTACAAAAGATGCTGCAAGCATCCTTAAAAAAGTAAATGATTACACCTGGGACATACCCATGGATTACAAACCCGGTATGAGAGTGCCCGGGCGCATTTTTGTTTCAGTAAAATTACTTGACAGCCTTGAGCTTGACACACTTACACAGGTTTCCAATGTTGCAACCCTTCCGGGTATCCAGAAATTCGCCATGGCAATGCCTGATGCACATTCAGGTTATGGTTTTCCCATCGGGGGAGTGGCAGCTTTTGACAGGAATACAGGTATTATAAGTCCTGGTGGAGTTGGATATGATATCAATTGCGGGGTAAGGATAATCAAGACAAATCTCACAGTTGACGAAGTGCGTCCCGGGATGAAAGAACTCATCGAGCTTCTTTTCCATGAGATCCCATCCGGTGTTGGCTCAAAAAGCAAACTTCGCGCTTCTGATAGTGAACTGACAGACGCCTTCCTGCACGGCGCCAAATGGGCAATTGAAAGCGGATATGGCGTGAAGGAAGATATCGAGCATTGTGAGGAGAATGGTTACATGAAAATAGCCGATCCATCAAAAGTTGGCGAGAAAGTGCGAAAAAGGGGTAAACCACAGTTTGGAACCCTTGGCAGCGGGAACCATTTCCTTGAAGTGCAATATGTGGATGAAGTTTTTGACCCTGAAGTTGCAAAAGTTTTCGGGCTTCATAAAGGCCAGGTCACAGTCATGATACACTGCGGTTCGCGGGGTGCGGGTCATCAGATATGCGATGATTATCTCAAGATCCTTGATAAAGCCACACATAAATACGGGATCCAGCTTCCGGACAGGCAGCTTGCCTGCGCGCCTGCTGAATCACAGGAAGGACAGAATTATTATAAAGCCATGGCTGCTGGCGCCAATTACGCCTGGGCGAACAGGCAGGTGATCACCCATTGGGTACGGGAAGCATTTACCCGTTTTTTCGGGCGGGACGACCTTGGAATGGATCTCATTTATGATGTGGCGCACAATGTGGCAAAACTGGAAGAACATGCCATTGATGGTGAAAAAAAGATGGTTTATGTTCATCGAAAGGGCGCCACGAGGGCATTTCCTCCCGGACATCCTGATGTTCCCCGGATTTACAGGAAAGTTGGGCAGCCAGTATTGATCCCGGGCAGCATGGGAACTGCGTCGTTTATACTGCATGGAACAGAAAAGGCCATGGAACTTACATTCGGAAGCGCTTGTCACGGATCGGGAAGAGTCTCAAGCCGTGGGGCGGCAAAACGTGAATTCCATGGTGAGACTATACAAAAAGATCTTGCAGCAATGGGAATATCTGTAAGGGCCACGCATCCTTCGATAATTGCGGAAGAAGCTCCTGGCGTCTATAAATCGAGCGAAGAGGTTGTAGACGTAGTGCACCAGCTTGGCATTGCAAGAAAAGTAGTAAAACTCATGCCCATGGGAGTGGCAAAGGGATAACAAGTAAATGATCCTTGGTATCGATATTGGTGGGGCGAACACTAAAATAGCATCTGATGATGGTAAGATAGTGGAACTGCATTATATCCCACTCTGGAAGAACACGAGGCTGCCCGGGGCGCTCCTTGAGATCGCAGGGCGCCTGAAACCTGAAAAAGTTGGTGTAGTGATAACAGGAGAGCTTGCTGATTGTTTTCCCGATAAGGATGCGGGTCTATCATATATTATGGATGCAGTTAATAATGCATTTGCGGATGCTTTTTTTCTTGATAACAATGGGAATATCACAAAAGAAAAAATACGAAGCATTGCTGCTGCCAACTGGATGGCATCTGCTCTCCTCATAGGGAGAAAGTTCGGGGATTGTATATTCCTTGATATCGGATCAACGACTACGGATATAATTCCTATCAAGAATGGTGAGCCTCTTGCCGCGAAGACAGATTTTGAGCGTTTGAAAAAAGGGGAACTTGTGTACTCAGGGGCGCTTCGGACAAATATCACTGCAATATTGAAAAGAGTAACATTCGGGAATATAGGCTCACGGATCTCCTCAGAATTATTTGCAATTACAGCTGATGCTTATATTATTCTTGGTTTGATAAAACCGGAGAATTATACCTGTGATACACCGGATGGGGCAGGAAAAACGATCCATGATGCAAAAAGGAGACTTGGACGCGTTGTTTGCGCAGATCTGGGTGAAATAATGGATGGGGAGATTTGTTCGATCGCCCGACAGGTAATGGATGCACAGGTCAATGACATCAAGGATGCCCTTTGTGAAATATCAAAAAAGCACGGCATCCGAAGAATTGTAGCATGTGGTCTGGGGGAATTCCTGGCTAATAAAGCTACAATTGGATTTGAGACAACTTTGATCTCTGAAAAATATGGAACGGAAATATCAAAAGTATTTCCGGCCTATGCAGTGGCAAACTTGTTGAAAAATTTTAACATATAAAGGAAAAAAATCCTATATTTTCCAATGATTTAAATCTGTGCAAAATATCATTGTTTTTTTAGATAATATAACTAATATTAAACAATAAAAACTAAAATAAATCAATTACGGAGCTTTAAAACCAAAAACAAATCTTAGGAACTGTAGATTTATTTATATTTGATGCGCTTTCTTAGATAAATCCAGATGTTGGGATTTATCTCTTACTTTGATATAAAAAAACAGGAATGTGAAAAAAATGAAACCAAAAACAACATATTTATTGATCTTATTAACAGCGGTCGCATTGTTTGTTGCACCGCAAGCTGCCTTATTAAATCTGAAAATACCTGTGACATTCATACTTTTGATATTTATGGGCTTGTGGCTGGCAGTTTTTGTCAAAACCCTTTCGAGAACGGGATAAGGTATTTTATCTTTTGAACTTTGGAAGTATTTTATTTTTAATACCGAGTGTTATTAGAATTGCAGCACCTAAATAGATCAAGATCGGGATAATAAATCCTGTAAATATGATTATTCCTCTTACACTTTCAATAAATCCTCTTACTGAATCCCGAATTGCATCCGAAATCCCCATTCCATCACCCGTAATTGGCGCAGGCTCCATAACAGTTACTGCGATGGTAGACATCTCCACGCTCTGGTTCAGGTAATTTAGCCTGCCGGTCAAACTCTCTATCTCGCCCCGCACTCGTTCAAGTTCATGCTCGACTTCAATAATATCCTTAACAGTAGTTGTCATTTTAAGAATCTCTTGAAGCCGTGTTTCCTGTTTTTGGAGATTATCCAGCCTGGCGCCAAGGTCTATGAACTCTTCTGTGACATCCTGGCCTGAAATCTGCCTGTATTTTTCGGTTCCAAGCGCATCTATTTTTTCAATAGTTGAATAAAAACTCTTTTGAGGCACTCTTGCAGTAAAATGGCCGTTTTTGCGATTGCTTCCGACATCACTGATGGAAGAGCTTGAAATAAATCCGCCTGCTTCAAGCGTTATATTGGTTATATCATTAATTGCCACCTGGACGCTTGCCACTTCTATCGTCAGGGTTGCAGTCGAAATGACTTTTCTTTCTGGCAAAGTTTTTCCGTTTGCATTACTTTCTTCGACCATCAAATCTTTGCTAAAACCTGAGAATTGACTGTCTGAAAATAATTGAGATTTATCTCCCCCGTTCATCTGATAATTCCTGGAATTGAGACACCCCCCGAGAATTACAAAAAACAAAATTAATAATATAGCCAGTATCTTATTTTTCATAGCAGGATAATAAGATTCATGAAAATATATAAGAGTTGCTTTTTAAATCGAAAATCCTAATTAATTTGTGATCCAATTTTCATATCAAGAATTTTCAGGAATTCGTTTTTCGCTTCCTTCGGAATGAAAGCTCCTGCTGCAATATCATGACCGCCCCCTGTTCCACCAACTACTTTTGCCGCTTCACTTATTGCCGCTCCAAGGTTCAGTCCTTTCCTGATAAGATCCTGGTTTCCCCGTGATGAGACCTTAACTCCACCGTCAGAATCTGCAAAAGCGATAATAGGAAGATTCCTGTTATTGACAAACGATGCGCTCATTCCTGCCACGATACCTACGATGGTTTCCCTGATGAAATTTCCAGAATCGAAATATTGGAGGTTTTTCATTTCCGTTATTCCCTTTTCTTTCACAAAATTCAGTCCTTCTACAAGATTTTTCCTGTGCTCGCTAAGGAGAACGCATGCCTCATCGAAACCATTTCCCCTGTCGCCCATGCATACGGCAAGCCCGATGTCGGCATGATCATAACGCGCAGTGGAATTAAGAAGTGTTGAAAATTCCGAGGCGTCCCTGACCTCTGTGCCTTCCCGTTCGCATAATAGCGTATATACTTCACCTACAAGCCTTTCCACTTTAAAACCAGCAAGCCCTGATGAAAGCCCGAATTGTATGAGAGCGGAAACGATCTTCTGTTTTTCAGATGGTTCAAGATCAATCCATCGTCTCCATTTCTCACCCTGCTGCCTTATGCCAATTCGTTTGAGGAATTCTATACTTGCTTCTTCGCTCCCGGTCAGGCCGGGAAAATAAATATCAGTTGAGTATTGCAGGAGCTTGAATACAGGGCGTGTCTGCCTTCCGAATAACATGAGGTCTCTCTCATGCTTGATGACTTTGTTCTTTACTCCTTCTTCAAGTATTGTCCTGTTCAAACCGATCAATTGCCCGTACTTTGAATGCTGGAGATCCCCAACAGCTCCGACAATGGCAAGCGCTGCAAGATCCCCGTTATCACCCATTTCCCTTGCGATAAAATAGGTCATACCGGAGCCGCTTACTTCTATGCCCCCATTTAACCCGAAAATATGGGGATTCAGATGAAATTCATAGCTCCCCTGCGTCTGGTGATGGTCTGCGATCACCGCATTAAGTTTTAAGGATTTTATCGCATCCAGCATTCCGCTACCAAGGTCTGTAAATATCACAAGTTGGGGATTCCTGCTGGCTATTTCCTGGAGATTTTTATGGTCAAGTTGTCTTAGAAAAATGATCTGGCGCTCAATACCTGCACGTTCAAGGGCTTTTCCTATTATTGCTGCCGAAGTCAGGCCGTCTGCATCGATATGCGACACCACGAGAGCTGAAGAATGTTTCTTGATATGGTCAGCACATTCCTTTGCTTTTTTCACGAGTGTCATCTATAGTTCTGGTAGCTACAATTATTTATAAAACCTTTGGAAAGCCCGATAACAATTTTTTTATAGATTGCAATTTATCAGGGGGTTATATGAGTCACGATTATAAGGCGCTAGGATTAAAATCCGGGCTTGAAATACACCAGCAGCTTGACACTAAAGAAAAACTATTCTGCGGTTGTCCCACACTTCTTCGTGATACAAAAGAATCAAATTTTGAATTTTTCAGGTACCTTCGCCCCACCCAGAGCGAGATGGGGATCGTAGATAAAGCTGCGCTTGAAGAAGTAAAACTGATTAAAAAATTCATTTACAAAGTATATGACACAACATGCCTTGTTGAGAATGATGAGGAGCCGCCCCGTGAATTGAACGCTGAAGCTGTAGAATATTCCCTGATGGTGGCCCGCATGATGAACATGAAGATCGTGGATGAACTCTATACCATGCGAAAAATCGTGATCGATGGTTCCAACACATCGGGTTTCCAGAGAACGGGGCTTGTCGCAACGCATGGATATATCGATTCCAGTGCCGGGCGCGTGGGTATAGATGTGCTCTGCCTCGAAGAAGAGGCGGCGCAGAAAGTTGGAGATAAGGGTGATTCTGTTATTTATTCTCTTGACAGGCTGGGAATCCCGCTTGTGGAGATAGGGACTGCGCCTGATATCGTTTCCCCTGCACATGCAAGGGAAGTCGCGCAACAGATCGGTATGATACTGCGCTCAACAGGGAAAGTAAAGCGCGGCCTTGGTACGATAAGGCAGGATGTGAACATATCAATCGCCGAGGGCGCAAGGGTCGAGATAAAAGGAGTACAGGAGCTTGCGCTTATCGAAACAATCGTGGAAAGGGAAGTTACAAGACAGGCAACCCTTATAGAAATAAAGAAGGAACTCAACAAACTCAAAGCCGCAGTTTCTGATAAGATCATTGATGTAACATCTGTTTTTGCGAACACTACCTCAAAAGTGATTTTAAAAGCCCTGAAAAGCGGCGTGGTTTATGCGGTGAACCTGCCGGGATTTGTGGGATTTGTTGGAAAAGAGATCCAGCCTGGAAGGCGCCTGGGAACAGAGTTCTCCGACCGCGCCAAGAAATCAGGTGTAGGGGGCATATTCCATACTGATGAATTACCGAATTACGGCATAACCAAAGAGGAAGTAGAAGCGCTGAGGTTTGCCGTGGGCGCAAACGATAGGGATTGCGTGGTCATGGTCGCTGATTCAAAGGAGAAATCACAGGGCGCGATGGAAGCAGTCATAACGCGCGCAAAAGAAGCGCTGGAATTCATTCCTGAAGAAACAAGACGGGCGCTGCCTGACGGGAATTCAGCGTATATGAGGCCATTGCCAGGGGCGGCGCGCATGTATCCTGAGACTGATGTTCCCCCGGTTGTGATAACGCAGGAGCGTATCCGGAGCATCAAGCTTCCTGAATTGATAGGGGAGCGAAAAAGAAGATACATAAAACAATTCGGTCTCAATGAAGAACTTGCGAACCAGATAGCGCGGTCGGTAAATTTCGTGATTTTTGACAATATAATGCAGGAGGTACCAAAAGCAAATCCAAATTCGGTAGTGAGAGTGCTTGAAACAATCATGCATGAACTTCAAAAAGAAGGCGTTGAGGTCAATAAGATAACAGAAGATCACCTGATGCAGCTTTTCAGGCTCCAGGCGGAGGGAAAGCTTCCCAACGAAGCAATAAGCAATATCCTGAAAACAATAGCAAGAAAGCCTGAACTGACTGCTGATAATGCGGCGCGATCCCTGGGTATCGGGGGCGTGGAAAAAGGGGAACTTGAGACTGCTGTTGATAAGCTCATTGAAGAGAGGATGGATTTTGTTAAAGGAAAGGGTTTGAATGCGGTTGGGCCATTGATGGGTATTGTTATGAAGGAATTCAGGGGGAAGGTGAGCGGGGAAGAAGTCAGCAGGATGTTGAAGGAGAAGATAGGGAAGAATTTGGGTTTGTGAAATAGAATTTGATTTCATGTATTTCCACCTCCCATAAATGGGTGGTTACCAAGACTCCCCTAAAACCCCCTAAAACCATTGGTAGATTTTTTTTCACCTCCTATGTTAGATATGCAACGAGTCTGTCAACTTAGCATTTTCCAGTCCAATAATTAGTGAATCCAGTAAAAGCTTCTGCCCACCTTAGTGAACTTCCAGGGGTACTCTTGCAGGTAAATTTCTCCCAGAACCTTCGAGTTCTCCAATCAATTAGAGACAGAAATCTTTCAATAGCACTTCGCGGTCCAAAAGCCACAACTGTATATCTGAATCCAAGCCTTTCTAATGCCCAAGGATACCATTTTCCGCCATCGACAAATATTCTTGGCAATTTTCCTTTGCATAATTTTGCAACTCTTTTAAGAAAACTACGGCCACTCCACAGTTTCTTACGGATGATACATGGACGGCTATTACCATTTCATCATCAAGATCAGAAACTGCCCAAATCCAACTCTTCTCATTGCCAATGCTGATTTCTTTTTCATCCACAGCTATTCTTTTTCTCTCTTTTATCTCTTGTTGATAAGAAAATAACTGCCTTCCTTTCAAATACCACTTTCTCACGGCTTCATAACTAGTATAACGATTCCAAAT
>UBJH01000029.1_pt1 | contig 98670 bp, 105 predicted proteins | sample 2193721 | NCBI WGS metagenome assembly UBJH01 (sample SAMEA4703186, study PRJEB27089) | metagenome | reverse complement strand
AGATACACCTACAGATACACCCACAGATACGCCGACTGATACGCCTACACCTACACCCACACCTACACCTACACCCACACCCACACCCACACCTACACCTACACCCACACCTACAAACACAACACCTGCAAACACAACATCTGCAAACACAACAGCTACTCCACCTTCAAGTGGAAATTCCGGTAGTGGCAGTAGTGGCAGTAGTGGCGGCGGTGGAGGAAGTGGAACTTCGGGCGAAGAGTATTCCAATATCGAGATAATAGAAAAATACAATTTATTTATTTATTATAACAAAATTACAAAATATAAATTCAATAACAATAACAACCCTATAATGTTTGTGAATATAACAGGCAATATAAACGCCGGAGAGATTAACGCACTGGTCGAGGTCTTGAAAAACACTTCTTCTCTTGTAAATACCCCATCGCCCGGATTTGTCTATAAGAATGTGAATATCTGGGTCGGGACTTCAGGTTTTTCAAGTTCGAAGAACATAAAGCAGGCGATCATCCAATTCAGGATCAAGAACTTGTGGCTTGAAAACAATAGTATTGAAGCAAGTGATGTCAAGCTTGTCAGGTGGGATGGCAACAAATGGAGAACACTGGATACCACAGAAAAGGCAAAAGACGGTTCGCACACTTTCTTTGAAGCAAATACTGATGGATTTTCAGCTTTTGCAATTACCGGGTTAGAAAAGAAAGCACCCATACCTGAAAAAGAATTGATATTAAACGCTGCTGATACAAATTCAACAATACAGCCAACGACACAACCAATAATGCAGCCAAAAAAACCGTCCGAAGGAAAAATATTTGGTTTTCTTATTAACTGGGTTTTAATAATCGGTGTGTTCTTTGTGATTGGGGTAGTTATTGAAATATATATTAAGATGAAAAATAAATGATGTTCTTTTCATAACGAAAAGATATTTCAGGTCTTAAGATAAGCTGGATATCATGAGCCCCCCCCTTGTATCAATTATTATCCCATGCATGAACGAGGAAAAGACTATTGGGGTATGCATAAAGAAAGCAATGTTAACATTGGGGAAAGAAAATTGGGATGGGGAAATAATTATTTCTGATAATTCCACCGATAACTCCAGGGATATCGCCAGGAAGCTTGGAGCAAAGATTGTATCCCCGCACAATAAAGGATATGGGAATGCTTTCCTTGAAGGATTCTGGCATGCAAAAGGAAAATACATATTGCTGGCAGATGCCGATGATACTTATGATCTTACGGAAATGCCAAAATTCCTGCAACCTTTGATGGCTAATGATGCGGATTTTGTTACAGGCACAAGGATAAAAGGTCATATCAAAAAAGGTTCTATGCCATGGCTTCACAGGTACATTGGTAATCCAATATTAACAGGCATTCTCAATGAACTTTTCAAGACAAATCTCAGCGATTCCCACTGCGGTATGAGGTCAATTACAAGAGAAGCATATGATAGGCTTGATCTTAAAAGTGAAGGGATGGAATTTGCAAGTGAAATGATAATAGAAGCCGCCAGGAAAAAGTTACGAATAACCGAGGTTCCTATTACATATTATCCGAGGCTGACACCCTCCAAGCTCCACTCATGGGGAGACGGATGGCGCCATTTAAGGTTCATGATGCTTTACAATCCTACACCATTTTTTTCGATTCCCGGTTTCTTGGTAGTGGTCCTTGGAATATTTATGACCCTGACCTTATCAATTCGCGGGAACGTTCAAACAACAAGCTTGCATTCATTTATACTTGGTTCGATGCTGCTGCTCATTGGCGCCCAGATGATAGCTACCGGCGGATATATGAAAGTTTATGGGATTGTTCATAACAGGATCGATAAAACAGGATTGACATCTAAGATACTGGATTATCATTCACTGGAATTGGGATTGGTCTTTGGATTTGTATTATTTTTTGCAGGCCTTGTCCTGGGCTCAAGTGTGATCTTGAAATGGATAGGATCGGGATATGGTTCACTTTCCGAGGTGGGAACAGCTGTGACCTCAATGACAATGGCGGCGCTTGGGATACAGATAATATTTTCGGCGCTGATTATCAGCATATTTTTGTTAGAAGAGAAAGATATCCAATGAAAATTGCTTTTGTATATGATGCCATTTATCCATGGGTCAAGGGTGGCGCTGAAAAAAGGATATATGAGCTTGGGAAAAGGCTGGTGGCTAAGGGGAATGAGGTGCATATTTTTGGGGTCAAATGGTGGGATGGCGCAGATATTATTCAGAATGAAGGAATGGTGCTGCATGGAGTATGTGGGAAAATGGAACTATATATTAATGGCAGACGTTCTATAAAAGAAGCAATAATTTTTTCGATAATGCTTTTTCCACATCTTATTAAAGAGAAATTCGATGTGATCGATGTGAGTGTTTTTCCTTATTTCTCATGTTTTTCTGTGAAGATAGTATCGATGTCTAAAAGGATTCCAATGATAACTACCTGGCATGAAATATGGGAAGACTATTGGTATGAATATCTGGGAAACTTCGGTTTTGTCGGTAAATTCATTGAACGGCTTGTTTCCAGAATGTCAAACCATTCAATTGCAGTATCTGATCATACGAAAAAAGGTCTTGAATCGTTAGGCATCGATCACCATAATATCCATGTTGTGACAAATGGAATAGATATAATAAAGATCAATCAAATAAAATCATCTATTTATACATGTGATATAATATTTATTGGCAGGTTTATCAAGGAGAAAAATTTGGACATATTAATTGAGTCTGTTGATCATATTAAAAAAGATGTACCGGATATAGAATGCCATATTATTGGTGGAGGACCTGAAGAAAAAAAACTTAAAGGCATGGTCTTTGATTTAGGACTTCAAAGTAATATAAAGTTTTTCGGTTTTCTTGACCAGGATGATGTAATCGCAAAGCTAAAATCATCAAAAGTGTTAGTTCTTCCTTCTTCCCGGGAAGGTTTTGGAATTGTTGTTATTGAGGCTTTTGCGTGTTGTGTACCTGTTATTACTGTAAGAAGCCCTGGAAATGCTGCACAGGAATTGGTTAACGAAGATACAGGTTTTGTCGTGAATCCCAATGCAAGAGAAATTGGTGATTCGATATATACAATTGTTACAGATGATAAATTCCGCAAAAAAATTTCAGAAAATGCATTCCTAAAATCGAAAGAGTATGATTGGGATAAAAAAACCATACAGCTTTTGAATATATATAACGGATTAATATGAGAATTGCAATATTTCATGATTACATCCAAACTATAGGCGGAGCTGAAAAAATCGTGCTAACACTTGCCAGGGAACTGGGAGCAGATGTCATAACTACAGACTTTGATATTAACGCGGTTAAAAGGCTGGGATTTGAAGATGTGAAAATCATAAGCCTTGGCAATACTATTAAAATTCCACCCCTTAAACAAATATCAGCATGTTTGAAGTTTGTTCTTTGCGATTTTTCATCAAAATATGATTTTTACATATTTTCTAATAACTGGGCACATTTTGCAGCACGGAAGCATAAACCTAACTTATTATACTGCCAGTCAACGCCAGTGAGGGTTTTTTATGACCTATATGATATTTATTTACGGCAGCAACCTTTTTATGCATCTGTATTTTTTAAAGTCTGGGTAGCGTTGCATAGAAAGTTTTATGAATATTTTATGGATCACGTTTGTGTTATAATAGCTAATTCCATAAGCGTGCAAAAGAAGGTAAAAAAATATTTGAATAGATCTTCAAAAGTCATTTATCCACCTGTCAGTATACATAATTTTAGACTTGAAATATATGGGGATTTCTGGCTATCTGTGAACAGGTTATATCCCGAAAAACGCATCGAATTACAGATCGAAGCGTTCAGGAAACTTCCAAATGAAAGTCTATTGATAGTGGGTGGGTTTGCTGACGCTGATAATTCTTCTACTTATGCAAAAAATCTAAAAATAAACCTTCCTGAAAACGTAAAATTGCTGGGATCTGTTAGTGAAGAAGAATTGATCCAGCTATACGCGCGATGCAAAGCTTTCATAATTACATCTATTGATGAGCCTTTTGGCATGGCGCCTGTAGAAGCCATGGCTTCAGGAAAGGCAGTCGTGGGAATGAGGGAGGGAGGATGTTTGGAGACTGTTCTGGATGGTTCGACGGGGTTGCTTGTTAAGCCTGATGTGGATGAGATAGTGAATGCTATTAAGATAATTTCTGAAGAACCAACCAGGTTCAGGGAAAATTGCATAGATCAGTCACAGAAGTTTGGTGCTGATATTTTTATTAAGAATATGAAAAAAGTAATTGGATTTATATAATAATATGAAGATAGCAATATTCTATGATTGGATAAATATTATCGGAGGAGGAGAAAAGTTAATTTTAACCATGGCACGAGGACTGGGTGCTGACGTTATAACTACTGATCTGAATATGGAAGTGGTTCGGAAATTAGGATTTGAAGACGTTAAAATTATCAGCATTGGGAAAACAATCAAATTGCCGATCCTGAAGCAAATTTCTTTATCGATGCGGTTTGCTTTATGTGATTTCTCCAGGGACTATGATTTTTTTATTTTTTCGAATAATTTTTCACATTTCGCTGCAAAAAAGCATAAGCCAAATCTCTGGTATTGTTTTTCTCCTCCCAGAGTTTTTTATGATCTATATGACATGTTCTCACAAAAAGAACCTTTCATCAGGCGACAATTTTTTAAAATCTGGATTACAATACACGAATCGATAAGCTACAAATTTGTAAACCATGTTGAATATTTTGCAGCCATCTCAAAAAACATCCAGAAAAGAATTAAAAAGTATTATAGGAAGGATTCAATAGTAGTATATCCTGTAATTGATATTTCAAAATATAGATTTAAAAAATGTGGAGATTTCTGGCTTTCCGTTAATCGTTTATATCCTGAAAAACGTATAGAATTACAGGTCAATGCCTTCAGGAATATTCCAGATGAAAAATTAGTAATTGTTGGAGAGTTTACAAAAGGTGATTACTCTGAAACATATATTTCCAAAATCCTCCAAGATCTTCCTGACAATGTGAAATTGATCGGCACTGTTCCTGAAAGTGAACTGATCGAATTATATGCCACATGTAAGGGACATATAACAACAGCGCTGGATGAAGATTTTGGATTGACCCCGATTGAGGCGATGGCTTCCGGGAAGCCTACAGTTGCAGTTAAAGAGGGTGGTTATTTGGAAACCATCGAGGATGGTGTAACCGGGATGCTTGTTGATGCTAATGAAATGGCTGTAATAAATGGGGTAAAACTGGTTTCTAAGGATCCAGGGAAATATAGGATCAATTGTGAAAACAGGGCTAAGGATTTTGATATACCTGCATTTATTAAGAAGATAGAGGATATTATAGATTCAATTCAAACCAAGAAAAGTAATTTGAAAGTTGGGAAAGAGATTCAAATATGAAACATCTATGGAATTACAGGCATCTGACACTCAAGCTTGCAATAAGTGAATTCAAACTCAGGTACAAAAATTCGGTACTCGGATTTTTATGGTCTCTTATGGAACCGCTGTTGATGTTGACGGTATTGTATGTGATCTTCACCAATCTTATGCGTGTCAACGTGGAACATTACCAGCTTTTCCTGCTTATGGGTATCATATCATGGAATATGCTGAGCAGGGGAACCACGATGAGTTTGAATTGCATACTTGGCAGGGCAAGTCTTGTCCAGAAAATTTATTTCCCAAGGGAGGTGCTTGTGATAAGCTCATGCATTACAGCTTTTTTGATGACTTTATTAGAACTTGTTGTTTTCGGGGCGTTTATGCTGGCTTTTAATGTTATCCCAGGAATTACTATTATCTATGGGCCCATTGTCCTGTTCATAGAATTCCTGCTTATCCTGGGGATATCATTCGGATTGGCGGCACTTAATGTTTATTACCGCGATGTGCAATATATCTGGGCTGTATTAATGCAGGCTGGCTTTTTTGCATCTCCCATAATTTACCCTATGTCTATAATACCTGAAGAATATGTCTGGATCATCAGACTCAATCCGATGACACGCATCATCGATATGCTTAGACAATCGGTCATTTATTATACGGCCCCTACAATTCTTGATTGGATATTCATTACAGCAGCAGCTCTTTCTTTAATAGTTGTGGGATACATTATATTCCTGAGGCTTGAGCCAGGATTTGCAGAAGAGATGTGATACTGCTCCAAAAGTGGCGCTGGAATATACAATGGGACATATTTCATATGAAGATTGGGAATAATGAAATAAAAAGTTATATAACACGGCATTACTTTTATTATTGTATTAAATTATGACAAAATCAGCACTAATAACAGGAATTACAGGACAGGATGGTTCTTACCTGTCAGAATTGCTCCTTGGAAAAGGTTACAAAGTATATGGCCTTATCCGGCGCCTATCCACCCCCAACCTGGCAAGGATAGAGCACATATTAGACCAGGTGGAACTGATCGAAGGCGACCTGACAGACCAGTCCTCCATCAACAATGCCCTGAAAGAGTCACAGCCCTGTGAAGTGTATAATCTTGCGGCCCAGTCGTTTGTAGCTACATCATGGAACCAGCCCGTGCTCACCGGGGATGTGACAGGACTTGGCGCTGTCCGGATACTTGAAGGAGTATGCCACGTTTGCCCTGATGCCCATTTTTATCAGGCTTCATCAAGTGAGATGTTCGGAAAAGTCAATGAATCACCTCAAAACGAGAATTCAAGGTTCTATCCACGAAGCCCTTACGGTTTTGCCAAGGTCTATGCCCACTGGGCATGCATCAATTACAGGGAAAGCTACGGGATGCATGCATCCAGCGGAATTCTGTTCAACCATGAATCACCGCGCCGGGGGATAGAATTTGTGACAAGAAAAATAACTGATGCTGTGGCGCGTATCTCCCTGGGTTTTGCAAAAGAGCTTCGCCTTGGCAACCTGGATGCCAAACGTGACTGGGGTTTTGCAGGGGACTACGTTAAAGCTATGTGGTTGATGTTGCAGCAAAAAGAGCCGGATGATTATGTTATAGCAACAGGAGAAACGCATTCGGTAGGGGAGTTTGCCGAACTTGCTTTTCACGAAGCAGGTCTTGACTGGAAGAAATATGTATCGGTGGACCAGAAATTCATCCGCCCGGCCGAGGTAAACCTGCTGCTAGGGGATGCTTCCAAAGCGCGGCGTATCCTGGGCTGGAAACCTGAAGTAACTTTTGAAGAACTTGTAAAAATGATGGTCAGGGAAGATCTAAAGAGATATGAAGAAAAAAGAAAACTGGCAAAATAAGTTAGTGCTGGTAACAGGCGCTACCGGGTTTGTGGGCCCTTATCTTGTCAAAGAACTGCTTGGCAGCAAAGCGTTGATCAAAGTACTTTCAATGAATAAAACCGGGAATCTCACAGGTATTGAAGATAAAATTACCCTCGTGCGTGGAAATATTATGGACCCGGGCTCATTAGAAAATGTGATGCAAGATGTGGATATCGTTTTTCATCTTGCTGCAGTTTCAAATGTAAACTATGCGATCGCACATCCAAAAGAGACTTTCGGAACAAATGCAACAGGAACATTGAACATGCTTGAAGAAGCAAGGAAAAATAAGGTTTCAAAATTTGTGTATATCAGTTCTTCCCATGTCTATGGGCCGCCTCAATATCTTCCAATGGATGAGAAACATCCCATCAATCCACAAGAGCCATATTCGGCAAGCAAAGCCGCTGCCGAGATGCTTGTTAATATATATGCCCTGAATTATGGATTGAAGACCGCGATTATCCGGCCATTCAATATGTATGGGCCGGGACAATCCCAGGATTTTATTATACCGTCCATCATTAACCAGGCCTTTAAAAAAGACATGATAGAGCTTGGAAACCTTACCCCGACCCGCGACCTGTTATATATCACAGATGCTATCGAAGGGATGCTTACTATTGCGGAACAGGGCGAGGGGGTTTATAACTTAGGGTCAAGTGTTGAAACCAGCATAAAAGAGGTGGTGGAAACGATCATAAATATCATCGATCCTGCTAAAAAATATGTTTCTATAGAGTCTCGAAGGCGTTCAAATGCAATTGATATTCCCAGGATGTGTGCCGATGTTTCTAAACTTAAGAAGCTGGGCTGGTTGCCGGGGGTTGACCTGAAGGAAGGATTGATGATAACTATCAGGGGATGATTTATAAAGAATCATTTTCTCACCTGGAAAGTTTCAAAGCTGTTTTTATATCAATTATCTTAATCTTATTTTTGATAGATTCGAAATGGCGAATATCGCGTGTCAGAACATGCTTCACACCTTCGACAATTCCGGTTGCAGCTATGATTGAATCAACCGTGGGGATTTCATATCTTAATCGTAATTCACCTGCTATTTCTGAAATTCTTTGATCCGCATCTACAAGAATTATCGCTGAGGATTTTAATTCTCGTATAGTTGTTTGCATTCGATCTATATCTTTCATACCCAGATTTTTGATCAATTCCACAAGGGAAATAACCGAAGATATACCTTTTATTTTTCCATCGTCTATGGCTTGTGCAAAGTCAGTATAGGGTGTATCCTCGCTGCTGAAAATTTCCTCTATATACATAGTATCTATCAGGATCTTATTCATCTTCTTCTCTCTCTCTATCTTCAAGTATTTCTTTTGTTATGGTTTTGATATCAAGTTCTGGCCACGTGCCGCATAGAGATCTGAGTTTAACCTTAGGCCTTATTTTGATGGTGCCCTTATCTTCCTCTATAAACAGCGTTTCACCATATTGCAGATTTAATTTTCTCCTGATATTTACAGGTATGACTACCAGTCCCTTTCTGCTCATTCTTATTTGTTGCATTCTTTCACTTCGAATATCTAACTATGTTAAACTATGTTAAACTTAGTAGGATATTAATGTTTTTGTTAGAACCATAGAATATTGAAATATTGTATTGAAGGAATACATAAAATCAATATGTCATATTCATTGCGCATATTTTGCGACCCAGGAGCGGTTCGGTTAAGATCACTGGAAAAATAACTTCGTTCCTTGAGCTGGGGTGGGATTCCGACCTGACGGCGCGGGAAAATATATTTATACGGCGCTTATGGGTTTATCTGAAATGGAGATTAAAAGCAAACGTTAATAAGTTATGATAACAAAAGAATTATCTACAATAGAACCATAAAAGCTATATTAAGTCACTTATAATTACATTTTAGCGGTTAATCATGATCCCTGAATATATAAATGCGGCGTTGGAAAAAGTGAAATACGAAATAATAAAAGATGAAGAACCATATTATGGAGAAGTCCCAGGGTTGAAAGGTGTATGGGCAAGTGGTAAAACCCTCGAAGAATGCCGGAGGAACCTCGCTGAGACGATAGAAGAATGGATTATTATTAGATTGAAAAAAGGTCTGTCCATCCCTCAGATAGGAAATATAAACTTCAAAGAACCAACGGTGATGAAATCTTTTGACAAAATTGATGCCAATATCATGGAAACAGCTTGTTAAGAGATTAAAGGATTTCGGTTTCGAAGGGCCATTTTCTGGCGGAAAACATCCATGCATCTCTCAATTTGCACAGGTAATGTAATGCCAAAAGACGCTATAGTAGTCTCAAATCTTGGCAAGAACTTCAAGATCCCGCATGAACGAAAGACAACTCTTTTTGAGCATATTGCAGGCATGTTCGATGGAAAAAAGGGATATGAAGAGTTCGCAGCCCTTAAGAATATCAACTTCACTGTAAAGAAAGGTGAAGCAATAGGCATTATCGGGGAGAACGGCAGCGGGAAAAGCACACTTCTTAAGATCATTGCACACATCTTGCGGCCCAGCAGCGGTTCTGTTAAGATCACCGGGAAAATTACTTCTTTCCTTGAGCTGGGCGTGGGATTCCAGCCCGACCTGACGGCGCGGGAAAATATTTATTTATACGGCGCTGTGATGGGTTTATCTGAAAAGGAGATCAAAAGCAAACTCGAAGAGATACTTGAGTTCTCAGGACTTAAGCGATTTGAGGATACAAAACTTAAGAATTTGTCTTCGGGCATGCAGGTGAGGCTTGCTTTTGCGACTGCTATCCAGACCGATCCAGAGATATTGTTGATGGATGAAGTGCTGGCTGTTGGGGATATGGAATTCCAGCAGAAGTGCCTGGATGTGTTCAGTCAATATATCAGGGAAAAGAAAACGATTCTTTTTGTCTCTCATGATACTAGCTCTATAAGGCGTTTTTGCAGCAAATCATTGTTATTGCGCCACGGAGAACTGGTGTCATTTGGAGATACTAATGAGATTATTGATAAATATGTGTACGGTATTGACGCTCATGAAAATAAGAAAACTGAGGAAAAACCAGTTGAACCTGAAGTAATCGAAAAACGAAAACTTGAGCCATGGGAAGAAGACCTTGCGAGCCTTACCGAGAAGATTGCGGAAATACGAGGTGTGAAATTCATCGATAAATATGGTAGGGCTGGTGATACATTTAAATCTGGAGACTCTCTAACTGTTGAGATAACCTATTATTCCTTGAAAGAACTAAAAGAACCTCTTGTAGGAATAGCATTTTTTGACGACAGAAGTAATCATTGCTATGGAACGAGCAATTATACCAGACCATATACTATTAAGAATAAAATTGGAGAGGTCAGGATATCTTTGCACATAAAGCAAATCCCATTCTTGAATGGACGATATTTTATGCAGGTTGCTCTAGCAGAAAAAGTTCCTGGTAAAATATACGACTATTTGGACTTTCACGATAAAACATACTCTTTTAAGGTTATCAATACATCGGAAGATATAGGTACTTATTATGTCAATTATGAATGGAAAGAAAATTGAACAAATAAAAAATTTTGACAGCGAATTATGAAAGTAAATTATTTACATCATAACTTGGATAAAAAAGCTTTTATTTTTCCTAAAAATGAAAAAGTATTAATATGTCAAGAAATATTTAATCAAGTTTGTGTTTTAGCCAATGGTGATGTTGTTTGCAGTTGCAGGGATTATAATGGAATGTATATTGTAGGCAATATATATCAGAATCGTATTTATAAGATATTTCATAACGAGAAATATACACAATTAAGAGATATTGTATTAAATTCAAATTATAGTTGTTATTGCTCTCAAGTGAAAGGTAATTGTGTATTTAAGAAAAGGTCTTCAAAATCGATACAAAACGAATTAAAAGAATTGACAATTAAAAAAATCCAACTTGAAACGATCTCGAATTGTAATTTGAATTGCCCTATTTGTGAAGTTTCAAATTGGAAAAGAAACAAATCTTCACGGCTAGCTAAACTTTCGTTTGAAACCATTAAAGAATTAATATATGATGTAAAAAATAGTTTAACATATCTTTCACTTTTTAATTATGGGGAACCCTTTCTCGATGATAGGCTTTTAGATATTTTGCGATATATTAAAGAAGTAGTACCGAGAGCCTATGTTTATATTCATACAAATGGTAACTTCATACCAGATAACTGGAAGCAAAGAATAATTGAAGAACACCTTATTGATGAAATAAGTTTTTCAATTGATGGCGCATCACAACAAACATACGAAAAATATCGTGTTGGAGGGCAATTTGAAAGAGCATTCAATAATATGGCCGATTTAGTTAATATTAAAAATAAATTAGGTATTTCAAAACATATAGGAAATTATCTTAAAGATATCGTATATCGAAAGAATAGATTATGGAAATTCAAACCGTATATTATATGGCAATATATTTTATTTGAATGGAATGATTCTCCAGAAGAGATAGCTAAAGCTCAAAAGCTTGCTAAAGATTTGGGTATTGATATTGTATGGATTATAACACATTCAAACGGAAAATCAAAACGATTCAATGAAAACACTGAAGAATATCACAAGTTATGGGGAATAAAGAACTATTCGTCAGAAGTAATTAGCAATCAAATTGAAAGGAAAATAGTTAATAAGTCATAATTACTATAATAACTAAACAAACTCAAGAAAAAGCTTCTCATGACCAAATTGGCACTATCAAGAGAATCACAGGTGCAGTATCTGATAGGTGACTATTCAAAAGCAATGAGGATTATCCTAGGAAACATAGCATTTGAATAAATTGCAAAAATGAGTGTTTAAGCTGATATTGACCGATTGAAACACAAGTGAGATGTAAATGGATATTAAAGAGATAAAAGATATTAAAGTCAATGAAATTGATGTAGAAGATATCATGCACAATATCCGGGAAAATATCAAAAAACGGGAAGAAAGGTGTGTCAATTCAAAAGAAATCGAAGGTTTAATAAATGAGCCGCTGCAACCGCATTTTTCAACTGAAGGACAAGATAATCTCCAGTCCGATATTAAAAATATTAACTCTAATTGGTGTATACATGCTGAATATAGAATCAGTTCTCATCGTCCAGTCCTCGGAAGACTACTGGTTTTGGGCAGGAAGATGATACATGGTGAAGTCAGGAGATATGTAGATTTAATCATTGGAAAACAGAGTGAATTTAACTCTCGCGTTGCCGGGTCCATGAAAGGTCTCAATAATAAGATTGATGAGGCTGTGGTTGCGACCAACAAAGAAATCGACACAAAAGTAAATGAGATAGTGGCTGCGACCAACAAAGAAATCGACACAAAGGTTAATGAGGCAAATAAAAACATCGATAAAAAGGTAAATGAGGTTGTTGCTGCCAAAGTCAACGAAATAATAAATGAGATCAATAAGGATATTGAAAACAAAGCATGGCTCGCTAGCTTGTTAGAAAAACGAATTAAAATGAATATATCAACCTCATTATCAACGGATAACGTAATGAATTACTTCTTATTTGAAGAGAAATTCCGTGGCAGTTTCGAGGACATCAAGAATCGGCAATTAGTTTTTCTTGATTATTTTAAGAACTGTCAGAACGTTTTGGATATTGGATGTGGTCGCGGCGAGTTCCTTTCATTGCTTAAAGGGAACAATATCGGAGCGAAGGGAATAGACATCAACGAGGATATGGTAATATATTGCATTAAAAATAGTCTTGATGTACAGAAAGCAGATGCACTGTTCTATCTTAAGTCATTGGAGGATAAATCGTTGGATGGGGTATTTTCTTCTCAGGTTATAGAGCATCTACAGCCTGTTGAGCTTATCAATCTCATAAAGCTGTGTTATGATAAGATGAAATATGGGACATACCTGATAGCAGAGACGGTCAATCCTCTCTGTGTATCAGTTCTCACTGCGAGCTTCTATATAGATTTATCTCACGTTAGACCAGTTCATCCGGAAACTATTAAGTTTTTAATGGAATCTATTGGCTTCAGAGAAATTGAGTTTAAATTCTTATCGCCATTTCCTGATTATGCAAAATTGGAAAGGCTTACGATTACTGAAAACATGAGTATTGATGAAAGAACCTCCCTTGAGATATTGAACCAGAATATTGATAAACTGAATTCCCTGTTATATGGGTATCAGGATTATGCGGTTATTGGAAAGAAATGAGACAATCAATTTGTATTTATAATACTATATTAATTTGACATATGGATATAATGTTAAAGTTTATGGAAAAGTTAGAATCAACATTTTCTCAAAATATGGATAATGTCATGAGAACAATGTATATACAAGAGCACTTATGGAAATTTAAGAGAGGAGCTGACATAGCTGCTAGAGTCAATAATGAGCTTGTATCTTTAAAAGGAAAAACTGTTTTGGATATAGGATCTGGTTCTGGAGGAATAACGTCAGGATTTCCGCCCTATGGAGCGCAGGTTATCCATACAGATGTTGATAAGGCATATATGGATTTAGCGGAGGCAGCATACCATGATTTAAATTTACAGATTCCAAGAATATATAGTATGGGGGAAAATATTCCATTAAAAAACAACTCAGTGGATATTGTGATAATGTACAATATTCTTGAACATTTGAATAATATATCAAAAACACTATTTGAAGTTTCAAGAGTTCTAAAGCACGATGGATATGTATTACTTCGAGTGGATTATAGATTCGATTGGAATAACATTAAAAAAGATCCTCATTATGGATTGCCGTATGTTATTTTACTCCCTAAGCGACTTAGGAAAATATTGCTATGTAACATTCTGAAAAAAGGTACTGTATTACAGGATAATTACTGGATTAAAAATAGAAATGAGCTAAAGCAATTATTTGACTCTGTCGGAATGCAGTTACATGATTTTTACGATTTGGATATAATTGCGTGCCGAATGAGCCGGTCATGAGACTGTTTTATCTTCATAAACATCGTGAGAGTAATCAATTTTTCTAGAGTATCTCTAATGTAAAATGTAAAGCAAATATCATGTTACACTCCCGATCCTATAATATATCCAATTTTTCCTGCAATGTTTTAGCCATGCTTTCAGCTATTTTCTCCCAATCGTATTTTTCTTCGACCAGGTTATGTCCATTGTGGCTGAGTTTATCATAAAGCTCATTATTTCTAAGAACTTCTCGTATCTTTTCAGGAAATTCTGAAATTTCACATATCATGACATGGTTATAATTTTCTACGTCCAGCCCTCTTGCGCCCGTTGGCGTTGTGATTACTGGTAACCCTGAAGCCATATAATCCAACATCTTTATATTTGTACCAGAACCGCTCAGCATTGGATTTAAAGCAATATCCGAAACACGATATAGTTCTAATTTTTCTTCAGGACTGACTTCAAAGGTCAATCCTATGTTTTTACCAATTTTCCCTTTTTTGAAACTCCAGCAAACACTGCCACAAATTAAGAAATATACATTCTCCATTTTCGGAGCAATTTCACTTACTATTTTCTTGGCCGCTTCGACATTGGGTGGATGACCACTACCCATAAAGATGGCCAATGGCTGTTTTATCACTTTTTCCTTAACTAACTTGTTATTTTTATAAAGTATGCTAAATTCAGGGATATTAACTCCGTTTGGAGATATATGAATTTTGTTATTGGTTATATTATAAACTTCGTTTAATTTTAACATATCTTGAGCAGACATTACAAATATCAAATCTGATGCTTTGACTAATTCCCCCTCAATTATTTTTACATAATTATATAGAGCTTTCCTAAATAAGCCATCTCCTAATAAGTTTTTCTTTAATACATATTCCACATTGAGCGCTTCGTATACTAGAAATTTATTTGTGATATATTTTTTAATTATCGGATACATATATGGATGCGAAGCAAAAACAATATCAGCTTCTGATAAATAACTTTTAATTGTATGTGCTAATTTTCTACTAATATTGCAAAAAAACATTGCAATAATGTCATCTATTGATATGCGCAAATAACTGCCTATAACCTTATCCATTTTTTTATGAATATAATCCTTTGGGACTCTCACCTCAACAAAATTTTCTGATAATTGTGTTATCTCAAGATTCTTTGAACTCCCAAAGCAAATGTATGTTACATTGAATCTTTTGGATAGCTCTTTATATATATTAAATATCCTTATCTTTCCACCATGATTAAGTGGGTATAGTGGAAAATCATTAAGTACTGTTATTTTTTTCATCCTAATTTCTCGTCTATTGCTTTTGACATTTTTTCAGCTATTTTTTTCCAATCAAAGTTTTTTTCAACAGATTTACGTGCAAAGTAACTAAGCTTATCATAAAGTTCTTTATTATTGAGAACCTCATTTATTTTTTCAGGAAATTCTGAAACATCACAAATTATTGCGTTAATATCATTTTCTATATATAATCCTCTCGCCCCTATCGGTGTAGTGACAACTGGCAATCCTGCAGCCATGAAATCTAACATCTTTATATTAGTGCCGGAACCACTTAACATTGGATTTAGAGCGACATCAGAGACACGATATAACTTTATTTTCATTTCGTCGCTAATCTGTCCTAATAAAAGAACATTATTAGCTTTCTGAAATGTAAATAACTGTTGGAAGTTCTGTGTTAAATCATAATTGAATTTTGTTCCATCTTTATAATAAATGACATTTTGTACTGCAACACCCAACTCTCTTTTTTGATCCTTCAAGACTTTTTCGCACGAAAAGGATACCAAATGTTTATTTTTACCTGGATTAAGAATTTTTATTAAATTTAAATTCTTTTTTAAATAAAAATGTACAACTCTATCATTCAATTTTACTTCCAGCTTTTGAAAATAAGGGGAAAAAATATTCAATTCAATCAAACTGATACATTCTGAAAGATGAATTTTAAAATATGGCTTAGTCCATACTGTTGGAATCGAATCCCAATATTCTAATGAATAAAAACCATTTATAAAATTCAATGGTTTAATACTAAAAATATCTAAATTTTCAATATTTATTTGATCCGTTAAATCATTAGTATGATCGATATAATATTGAGATGCGCTACCTGCAACTATGAAATAAATATCTGGCAATTTGAACGCTATATTGACAATACTCCTTATTGCTTCAATATTTGGTGGATGATAGCTTCCAATGAATAGACATAGATGACGGGTTTTATTTTTTTGAGATGATTCTTTAATAATAGTATCGTTTTCGCTCGGATTTATGCCATTTGGAGAAATTTCGATCTTATTCTTATTGATATTATATATTTTTGATATTTTCTCTTTATCTTCTTCTGAAACAACAAAAATTAAATGGCTAAATCTTGATAAAGATCTCTCTATATAATAAACATACCTAAGTAATAATCTTCCTATTGTAGAATTAGTTAACGATTGTTTCATTAACTCATATTCTACATTATGGGATTCATAAATGATCTTTTTGCCTCTTAATCTACTTTCCGGGACTGTAAATAAATAAGGGTAAACAAATATAACGATGTCTGTATCCTGCAATTTATTATTTATGATTTTTTTAAAATTTTTGTTAAATCTGCTTTCTATTGAAGTAATAATCGCTGAACACTCTTTAATATTACTAAATTTTCCCACTAAATGGTGAAGAAGTTGACTTACCTTTGTTTTGGGTACTCTAAATTCTTTAAAATTTTTATTATGTTCAATAATCTCAATTTTATTTTGGATGTTTGGGTATGTAAAACTAATTAAAGTAATATCATGATATTTAGATAGATTTATATATATATTATAGAGTCTGTGCTCTCCTCCACTCTTAGGCGGATAAAATGCTGGATGAAAACTTAATGCCAATATTAACATTTTTTATATAAGTAAAAACAATGTATATCCTATATAAAGGATTGCTCACAAAAGATGAAAAGAGTATGCTTCAATACACTTTAGATGAAATATTGCAGACTAATGTAAAGATAAAATTTACTTTATAAAATAAATAATTATGAAAAATTTAATAAAAAATGCTATTAGGAAATTACCTTTATTAGGACAAGTTTATCTTGAAAGAGACAAACTATTAGCTGAAAATGATAAATTGAAAACTTGGGTACCTCCAGGACATTTTTATTCACCTATTCCATCTATAAGCGAAGTAAAACTTAAGGAAAATGTGATTTATAGTATTCCAAAGGAAATTCAAGGAATTGACTTAAATTTAGATGGCCAAATTGATTTATTCAATAAATTTAAAGAGTACTATTATGAATTACCTTTTGAACCTCATAAAAAGGAAAATTTAAGATATTTCTTTGAGAATCCTAATTACTCATATTCCGATGCAATTTTTTTATATTGTATGATTAGATATACTAAACCAAAAAAAATTATAGAAGTTGGTTCAGGTTATTCCTCCTGTGTTATTTTGGATACAAATGAACTTTTTTTTGGTAATGCTATTTCATGTAAATTCATTGAGCCTTACCCACAGTTATTATTATCTTTAATGAAATATACCGATAAAAATAGGAATGAAATTATTCAAAAAAATATCCAAGATGTAGATATCAATGTATTTTCAGATATGTCCCAGAATGATATTCTTTTTATAGATTCTAGTCATGTGTCAAAAATAAATAGTGATGTAAATTATATTTTCTTTAAAATATTGCCTCTTATTAAAAGCGAGGTATATATTCATTTTCATGATGTTTTGTATCCATTTGAATATCCGAAAGAATGGATATATGAAGGGAGAGCATGGAATGAAGCCTATTTGTTGAGAGCATTTTTGCAATATAATAACGCATTTAAGATACAATTTTTTAATACATATTTACAGACATTTTATAAAGATAGATTTACTAATGAAATGCCTTTATGCATGAAAACTACAGGTGGAAGCATTTGGATAAAAAAAATCTAATTAAAACTACTTTTGTTAAAAGATTTTCACCAAATTATACCACTTATAGGTTTCCAAAATACAAAATACTTATTTAATAAGCTGTTATATTGATTTATATGGATGTTCTACATTTAACTTTTCGTTTTGGCAAGAATATAGTTGGCGGCGCAGAATATCTAATGTACATGATCTCTAAAAAACTGGTTGAATCCGGCACCAATGTGGATATATATACCACAAAGACCGTTTCTCTCAAACCAATCTCCAGATCAGGGGTTCAATGGGATAACATGATCAAACAGGAGCATTCCGTTTACGATGGCATCTATGTGTACAGATATGATACAATTTCCGTCCCAAGAGTGCTGGCTATTGGATTTGATTATCTGCTCCAGAGACAAATGGATAAAGAAGAACAGAGCACTCAGATCGATAGATTGATTATCGGAGAAAAAAGCCTCCTGGGAACCGGCTGGAATTCGTTAGAAAATCATACTGGACTTAAAATGAGATGGACGAAAAAAGAGGCATACTTCACGGTTAATGATAAATCCATTTCTAAAATTTTTTTCGATGCATTTTGTCCCAAAGATGTTAAGGGTAATTTTTTTGTAAATGAAAAATTTATCGGCAGTTTTAGACCTTCAAAGGAGTGGCGAAGATTCGAGTTCAATATAAGTGAAGTAGATACTATATCCGCAAAAATAATATTAGATAGAACATGGCATCCTCTGAAAGACTCAAGGCAACTGGGTATATCGGTCAGCAATGTTGGTTATATCTCAGACTGTTTCGAAAAAACGATAGACTTTGAAAAGGATTATACAAACGCTCTAAGAAAAAACAGCAAATTGTTTTTAGGATATTATAAACAAAGGGCTTTGAACCGTCCTAAAATTTATAATTATCTATTCATGGGGCTGCGCGGTCCGCTATCTCCTTCATTGCTTTATGATCTGAATAAAAAAGCAAAAAATTATGATATCATACTCAGTCAGATGATGCCATTCAATACTCTCAACTATGGTGAATATATAGGTAAAAAACACGGTATACCCACAGTGCTTTTGCCTTTATTCCACCCGGATGACAGCTTTTACCACTGGGGGCATTACTATGATGCAATCAATAATGCAGATATGATCCTTGCACTTTCTGAGTACACAAAAACCAATATTTATGATCCGATGGATGTTCCGTGTGAAGTAATAGGCGGAGGAGTAGATCCCAATGAATTTTCAGATCCAGAAATCTCCGGGAAAAAGTTTAAAGAGAAATTTAATTTAAATAATACGCCAATCATTCTTTTTGTAGGCAGGAAAAGCTATCCCAAACGATATGATTTTCTTATCAGGGCAATAGACAAGCTGAACAGTCAAGGTAAAAGATGCCGACTTGTAATAATAGGACCAGATGAAGATAAAATGCCTATCCAATCAAAAAACGTTTTATATCTTGGGAAAGTAGGCAGAAAAATTATTTTAGATGCATATGATGCATGTGATATATTTTCAATGATGTCTGAGTCTGAAAGCTTCGGTATCGTGTTTTGTGAAGCTTGGATGCGAAAAAAACCCGTTATTGGTTATAAATATTGTGGCCCTGTGTCCACTTTAATAGAGGATGGAGTAGATGGATTTCTATGTGATGAAAATGATTTGGCAGAGAAAATTAGTATCCTTTTGTCAGATGAAAAACTGAGGAATAATATGGGAGAAAAAGGCTATGGAAAAACAGTAAATAGATATACATGGGATATCATCGGTAATAAGGTAAAAAGAATTTATGAAAAATTATGTAAATAAAGAATAAAAGCCATGGAGACAATGAGATTTTTTTAGGAGTGTAACGGATTTTTCTGAAACCTCTTATTTTTCAATACCAGCTATTTTGTAATGACAAAATAAAATCATAAATGCTGTCAATCTGAGTGTGAACTATTTTTTTCCATTCTTCTCGAATAGATATACCTCAATACCAACATAATTCTTAGAATAAGACATAATATATGATTCTTCAAGCGTCTTTCTTATCAATCCCTTCCTATCACTGCTACTGGACCTTTTAATTAGCCAAACCCTATTATAATCGTTCACAACAGATTTTAATTCTTTCATATTTTTTTCATCAACTACAGATGAAAAATTATATATAATGACAGGAAATGGTTTTTTTACTAAGTCGATTCTTTTAGAATAGTAATCAAAACCATTTTCCTGTATATAACCATCGTTAAATAACAATAAATCTCCTTTTTGGGCTTTGGTATCTACATAATTCACCAGATCTCTCCATTGCTCTTTATTTATTTCATTGTAATAGCCCCAAACACCCACATAAGAAAAGATTATTATTATACTAATTGCAAATAACCTTAGATATTTATAATTTATGCTCTTTATTCCTTTAGCAACTAATAAATAAAAAGCTATTGAAGCACCAATAGTATATTTAGTTGTATAAATAGGATTAAAAATAGGTGTTGAAACCATGGAAATTATTAATGGGAGAATTATTGGTATCAATAACCATAACGACAAAAGAATTTTAGAATTATTTGTCTCATTTCTAACTCTTACAATATAATATAAAGATAGTACTAAAAACGATATCAATAAAAAATTAATCCCCATAAAGTTATAATATCCTGAATAATTTGTAAAAAGCACAGTTAATGATGATATGGAAGGTTTGGGTATCCAATATCCTGAAACTGATTCCTTTTCTAAAATATTACTAATCAAGATTCTACTCCATGGAATAAACAAAATTCCTGTCATAACCTGCAATAAAAACCACTTTTTTAAAAGTGAGGATTTATTCTTAAAACATATTAGAATATAAATATTTTGAGCAATAATTATAAATAAACCGAAGATGTGTGTATATATTAATGCGCCACTTGAGAAAACATATCCCGCTGAAATTTTGAAATCATTTTTCTCAGTAAACTTTATTAAAAAGTACATTGAAAGCAATGTCAATAGAGACATTAAAGTGTAACTTCTGACTTCTTGAGCATATTGAACGTGAAATAATGATATTCCCAATAATATTGAACCTAGAATACCCACTTCAATATCAAAAATCAAACTACCCACAACATATATCATAATTATAGTAAGAAATCCAAAAATAACGGAAAGAAATCTAGTTGAAAATTCAGAATCACCGAAAAAGTTAATCCAGTAATGCAGGATGAAATAATATAATGGAGGATGCTCATATAGAGTTGCCTCTTCGACAATCTGCGATATGTTTTGTTTTGATATCCTGACCGAAAAACCTTCATCCAGCCATAAACTTTCATTGTTTAAACAATAAACTCGAAGAAATAAACCTAAAAATAATATTATTATTAATATAATATATTCTTTTTTCCAAAAACGTCTGAGTTTATTGAAGTCATTCTTCATAGTATTATTCAGATATCTATTATGGATGTTTTTAGCGGAAGAGCATTTATTCCGAATATAGCAGAATAAAAAATGAAGTCAATTTTTTATATTGAGCTGAATATGTTATGAGATATTCGGGATGGGATCTGAATAGCCACAAAATTAAAATTAAAGAGTTAGATCAAAAGTTCCAACTCTTAACCAGTTTCTAAGCATATCATTTTACAGTTACTTTTCCTACCTCTAATCTTCCCATCGTAATATCACCCGGATAGAACACATAGGAGCCATTCGCCGCTATATCATAGTATTCCGTATGATTTAATGTACCAGTTCCACTGAAGTAATCCAATACCGGTGATGATGCCCCATTCACGGCTGAAACCACTACTTCTGCATCCCATTCACCGCTTGAATCATACTGTGGAACTACAAGATTATTGAGTGCATCAGTTTCTTTAAGCAGATTATATGACATTATGGCCCTAGAATTCCATGTTCCTGGTGCATAATTAACAACACGTTCTTCTCCTACTATTGGATTATCCGAATGTATTAACATCTTGCCATTCGAAAGACCTTCGCCAAAACCTGGAAATAAAGTGAGTGTGCCATTAATTGGAACAGGCATATTTTCGATTCTGTTGTAAAGAGTTCCGTTCAGGTATAGATAATCAATTGTTACGTTAGCACCAGTACCATAAATGTCTGATAACAAAACTACTGAAAACCAGCCCAGAATATCTTTCCGGCCATCATATATTGGAACAATCAATTCCTTTGAGGCATCACTGGGTGTTAGCATGGAATCTGACATGATATCAAATGCGTTCCACGTCCCTGGGGTGAAAGTAACAATACGCTTTTCTGCTACCACGGGGTAAGTGGAATTTATTGTGACCTTGCCAATCAATAGTCCACTATTCCCCGGGAATATTGTATACGTGCCATTTTTAGGTATCGGCTGTTTTTCGGTAGAATATAGTGTTCCATCATCATTAAGATAATTTATTGTAACATTTGATCCCGTTCCATAAACGTCCGATACTAATATTACAGTAAAAAAGCCTGCTGTATCTTTCCTGCTATCATACTGTCCAAAGAAGTCTGTGGCAGCGCTGCTCTTTTCTGGCATAAGGATGGACATGATTCCCCGAGCATTCCATGAACCTGATGGAAAAACCACTATACGTTTCTCTGCTACCACTGGATTAGTGGATTTTATTACAACTTTGCCGAGTAATAGACCGCTATCTTGAGGGAATAATGTGTATGTCCCATTTACTGGAACTGGCTGGTTAGTAAAGCTAGTGTATGGTGTTCCATCTTCTTGTAGAAAATCTATGTTTAAGTTTGCTCCCGTTCCAGATACATCTGATACCAATATTGCTGTAAAATATCCTGCTGCGTCTTTTCTAGTATCATATTGACCTGAGAATTCAGTGCCTACATCAGAAGATCTGGGAAGCTGTGATGCCATAGTGGAAGTGACAATACCATTATTATACGAGGTGATCCAATTAATTCCAACCATTTTTGCATTCGGACTCAATATAAAATCCTTACCCGTAACTGCAGGACTTGCCAATACTGTTATTGGGCTTGTGTTAGTAACATATCCTTGAGCCCAGGCACTTATATTATACGTTCCTACTGGCACCTCATTGATCGCATATGTCCCATCCGGAGCCGTGGTCGCATTATACTGCGGCCACTCCACGATCTTAACCAACGCGCCTTCGATCCCAACACCTTGCATATTAACAACTGCTGCTAATGTTCCTCCCGGGATCAATGCGATATACATTAATGCCAAAATTGATATGATTGCTATTCCTGTTGCGATTTTTTTATAACCGCCTGTAATATTTTCCAATATTTTCATGTTTTCTCTCCTATCCTAAATCTATTTATTTTGTATATAAATAGTTAATACATTTTACGAATTAATGGTTAATATAACTTTCTACATTCTAAGTTATCATTTCGTTGATAATAAGATACCTTTCCAGCATCATTATTATTACAATTGAAGTGGGATCCCCATAGAAGCAATGCTCTTCATGCTATACGCCACCGTACACTTAATTCGTTCAATTTCCAATTTAAGTAATATGGGGAAAAATCAAGATATTCTGATATTTATGCCCCTTTATGGGAAAAAGAGGTCGGTCGTATGGTACGAAGAATGGGTGCCCGTATCAGCGCCGGGAATTTAATGTTTAGTCAGTGATAATTATATGGGGGTCTGGGAAGCACCAGAAATATGCATATAAGATGTTTGCATAATTATAACTTACTAATATATTTCTTGTATAATGCAAAAATCAAACAAACAGGAACGTCTGCTCAGCTTTTATATCTTCATCGATCTCCTCATCATACCTTCGCTTTAAGCCAATAAGCATCTCAACCGGCAAGATTTTTGATTTCGGGCATCGCTCATCCACCTTATCGATGTCAATAACAGGATATAATTTACATAATGTGGGGCGGCACAAATAAATACGGCAGCGATTCTCCTTATTTAAAAAGATGCAGCGTCCTTTGATCATTTTAATAGCATAATATACACCACCTTCCCCTCTTACCTCCCTGAAAAATTTTTTGGGTTCAAGTTCCAGTGAATATTCCTTGTTGACATGTGTGACCAATTCAGAAACTTCGCCTTTTGTCAGCACGGCGCAGTTGTGGCAACAAAGTGCTTTGCAGCGGCCAATATCGCAATCCATTGTGCTTTCAGCTTGTTTCATATTTTATCCAGTTCATGCAAAAATCCATAGTAACAAAGTAAAGACGCAAAGTCTTAAATGAATTTGCATTATTAGGCTAATCATGCAAGTCATTAAAATAAATAATTCTCCCTATGATGCCAATGCATACCTTGTAAATGGAACAATACTCATAGATGTGGGAATGGATAGCAGCGAGATCATCCCTGAACTTGAAAAACATATAGCTCTGGATGACCTGGAAATGATCATCCTCACACACTGCCATTATGACCATTCAGGCGGAGCCGGAGGTGTTGCATCAGCCACGGGTGCAAAAATTGCAGTTCATAAAAATGATGCACCCCTCCTTGGAAATCCAGACGCCAGCGCTTCACGCTTATTCGGTAAAAAAGCCCCCATTATCGTGCCTGATATCCTTCTTGCCGGGGGTGAGAGATTCGGGGAGCTTGAAATAATACATACGCCGGGTCATACTCCCGGGGGGATCTGTATTTATGATCCCATATCCAAAACACTTTTTTCCGGTGACACCGTTTTCCAGGATGGAAGTTTCGGGCGCACCGACCTTTATGGCGGGAACTCTTCCCAATTGACCGGATCAATAAGAAAGCTGACACTCCTCGATGTCAACATCATGTACCCCGGCCATGGAGAAATTGTAATGAACAATGCAAATGAACAGATCAAATTGTCACTGTTGATGGCATCACAATATTCAAATTAAAATAATAAATAATTTAATATTATTTACTATTTATTAATATAGCAATTGAGATGACCAATGTCAATATTAATACTGGCACAATGACATTTTTCATCAGCCCATAAATCATATTTACACTTGAATTAAGGTGATTTATCGAATCTACGACAGGCTCAAGGTTGACCGGCTTAAAAACAGGTGTTATCTTTTCGATCGGAGGTTCTTCGTGTTGGTATCTTTCTACAGGCTGCGCGCCAGGAGATGGTCTTGGCGCCTCTTTTCCTGGAATACTTTGAACAACCGGAGGTTTCGGGGGCTGCTGTGGTGGTTTGTTTTTTAACAGCGCTTTAAATAGCGCATCTTCGCTCATATTTGCCATTATTATGTACCCTTCTGCTTCAAATTTTTCTTAAGAAGCAAAGTTAAATTTACTTATTTCTATTTAAATCATTTGCATGAATTGGATAGCTTTATAGATGTTTTATCACCCGGCAACGATCGTTTGGGCTTTATTCAAGACAGGACTCATCACGATCAGGTTTTCCGAACAGCGTGATTCATACATAGTGCCATTTGAATTCAGAACATTTAAAAGGATTTTTTCAATTGCACTTATTGCGCGTTTATCTGTATTCCCATGATAAATATACAATGTGTTCTCATTAATATCTATTCGCTCAACGATCCCCATGTACTCATACACTGATTTCATCGTCGGGATCAGGACATCAATGGGAATATCTCTTATCGGGATCTTATGGATAGCTTCAATGGGCGCAGTGAGATAACTCGGGGCTTCTTTTCCGATCAATAATTCTTGATAATAATTCTTAGGAATTGTGACCATATTGTAATTTGTCTGTTTGTAAAGATTTACAATGCATTTCCAGAAATCAAGCTTTTTTGATATCTCTGTTGAGAGATCTTCCATATCCCCAAAATAATTAATAAGTGATTGTTTTGCATGATTTGTACTAATTTGTTTTCTGAAACTAACGGTAATTTTATTGGACATCTTCTTTAAAGAAACTATCTCTTGTTTCTTGTGCAATACTAAGAATGATGAGATCAAGCCCCCAAGAAATTCAAGTTTATAATTACTATTTCCCGAAAGTGTGAGTGTAAGATATGATGGATTTACATTGTCGTCGTAGTCTTCAATTCTGATATTCGTCTGCCAGCTTGCTCCGGTTGTCATATCATCCATATACTTTTCAAGGTCGGAAAGCAGCACTATCTTTGCAGGATCAATAATACTGTTAAGATGCTCCGGATCGATAAGCCTTCCTCGTGCCTGTTTGATCAGCCAGAAGTTGACGTTTTCAGTCAAATTGTAGTCTGTTTTCAATCCATCTATGAGGTTATTAATGGCTTCCGGATCCCTGGTCATCGTGTCAATAAGATCTATTATTTCACGCATCGCCGCACTAAAATTCCCTTTATGTTTAAGGACAAGTGGCTCCAGTTTTCTTAAATGCCCTTTTTCTAATGAAATATTTTTTCTTACTGACATAAAAACGTCCTGTTGGTGCTAAATCAATAAATGGTTCACCTGAATATAAACGGAGTTGTGAAAAATGTGTGAATAGTTTTTCGTGTGAATAATTTCACACCGTTTGTTTTATCATTGAGAAACAATTACTATTATAATAGAGACTGAATATGGTATCAAAAAGTGTAACAATTCTGAGTTTTTTACTTCCAATAGCCATGGTGATAGGAACAAGTATTGCTATTTATTTTTATGCGTATTATTCTATTATATTACTTATATTAATTTCTATCGGCGGGCTAATGCTATGTGCATATGTATTAATTCTCAAGTCACAGAAACACAGGTCTGCCAGATAGTTATTCAATTTTCGATTTGCTGCGCACAAGTGATACAATCACCGCAATCCCGCAAATAATAGCCGAAACAATATACGCATCCTTAAAAGCAGGTAAGAACGAACTCTCGTTGTTCCCATAAAAGACAAACCTGTTTGAGAATACTGCCCCTGAAACAGCAACTCCTATGACCATACCCGTATTCCTCATTGTTCCCATTACCCCGGCTGCAATGCCCAGCTGCTCTTTTGGAAGCGAACCCATGATTATGCTGTTGTTCGGGGGCTGGAAAAGCCCCATTCCAAGACCAAGGAAGGAAAGGCGAAGAGCTACATCGGTGAAACTTGAGTCCAGGGTTAAGTAACCCATTGAAAGTATGGAGAATGCTGCGATACCGATACCGATTGAACTCAAGACATACGAATTTGTCCGGTCAGATAGCCAGCCGCTTAGAGGCGAGACAACAGACATTACAAGCGGGACTGCCATGAAAACAAAACCCATTTTCTCTGTTGAATATCCAAGTTCATCCTGCAAATAAAAAGGCATCAAAAGTATGACGCTAAACATTGCTATGAAACTTATAAGAGCGCTGATGTTCGCAGCTGCAAATTGCCTGTTCTTGAAATGACTTAGATCAAGAACGGGCTGTTTTGCCGATGTTTCAATTCTAACAAATATTATGAAAAATACAATAGATGATATAAATAAGGATATAATGAAGCTTGATCCCCAACCCTTTTCCTGGCCTTCGCTTAAAGCAAGGAGTAGTGATATTAAACTGATAAATAGTGTAAGTCCGCCAAAAATATCAAATGTCTGGCCTTTATTATCAGTCTCATCTTTTTGAAGCACCCTGAGCGCCAACACTGTCCCTATTATCCCGATAGGTACATTTATGTAAAAAATCGATTGCCATCCAACCGTCTGGATCAGTAAACCGCCCATTACCGGACCTGCCATTGAACCGATTGAAACAACGGTTCCAATTAATCCCATTGCTTTTCCCCTTTCACGTGGAGGAAATGCATGAGTAATTATTGCAACCCCGGTGGCCATCAACATTGCTGCCCCGAAACCCTGGATTACCCTGAAAAGAATGAGCTGTCCCTCTGTTGTTGATATTGCGCATAACCCTGAGCCGATCGTGAACAGGGCCAGTCCTCCTGCAAAAATGATTTTCCTTCCCACAATGTCAGATATCCTTCCAAGGCTAAGAAGAAGGCTTGTTATGGTCAGTAGATACGCCATCACGACCCATTCAATAGTTGTAATATCCGTATTGAAGAATTTTGTAAGCGTTGGAAGGGCGACATTCACTATGCTCCCATCAAGAGTAGCCATGAAGATGCCTATCCACACCACACCCATTGCTTTCCACTTATATTCCATTTACTGTCCCTTTAAATGTTTCAGGATGTGTCCCATCTCAGGAAGGATGAGTTCAAGTGCAATTTTTACCGCATTTGGCGATCCCGGAAGGCAAAATATGACTTTTTCGCGAGCAACACCTGCGATCGCCCTTGTAAGCATTATAGAATTCCCTACCTGGTCTATGCTTTTGAGCCTGAATAACTCCCCGAAGCCTGGCATTTCTTTCTCGATGAACGGGGTCACCGCTTCAATAGTCACATCAGTCGGGGAAAGACCTGTGCCACCGCTTGATATTATCACATCTGCTTCTGAATATAATTCTCTCTTGAAGGCATCCCTTATCATTTCCATATTATCCGGGATCAATTCGTAATTCACTACCGCGCTGCCCTTGACCTGCAGCATTCCCCAGATAAGTTTTCCTGACGCGTCCTCTGCACGCTCAGGGCGATCTGTTTTCCCATATTTTTCGTATCGGGATGTACTTATGGTCAATATTGCGCATTTATAATTTCCCGGCGCGTTTTCCTTGTGAAGCAGCGAGGTGTCCATGAAGGTTCATATATTTATATGGATATATGTAACTTTGCGATACCATTAATGCATAAGCCGTCAAATATTAATCAGGATTGAGATTTATGAATGACGAATTTGAATCAATTCCGCAAGAACCCGATGCTTGCGAGATGAAAACGCCTGATGACCACAGGATCATGTTCAAGGCACTTGAGAATCCGCAGAGGAGAAAGATAGTAAAATCCATCGGAGCTTTCGGGAAAACAAAAAGTGAAATAATGAATGAACTTAAGATATCCGAATCACAGTTAAACTTCCAGCTCGATTTTCTCATTAAAGAGTGCTATGCCCAGGTGGATGGGGATAAATGCAGCCTTAATTCAAAGGGATTGCAGGAGCTGTTGGCGAACATAAAGTGAATCGGTGAAACTAAAGCTCAAATTATTTTCTTCACAAGCGGGATCTCATCGCACTCAGGGAACTTGGGGCATTTGATGCACATACTCCATATCTTATGTGGAAGCGTGCTTTTTTTCACTCTCACAAATCCATGCGACTCAAAAAATTCAGGCGCATAAGTCAACGTGATTAGTTTATTTAATCCGATTGTCCTTGCCTCTTCTTCACATGCTCTAAGTATCTGTGAACCTATTCCCTGCCTGGCCATTAAAGGCTCAACTGCAAGAGAAAGTATCTCCCCATAATCTTCCCAGGCAATATGAAGGGCTCCACAACCTACCATTTTATCATCTTCTATTACTACATAAAAATCCCGCAGGTTCTCATACAGTTCGCTCAATGAACGCGGAAGCATAATGCGCTTATCTGCGTAACTGTTCACGAGTTTCCATATCTTTTCTACGTCTTTAATTGTTGCTTTTCTTAACAATTATGTATCACCTTTATCTTCGTTGTTGTAATTTGGCAGCAAGGGATTCCACCTGTTCTACTGCCGTGCCTATATAATTATCAGGATTCATTAGCTGGATTACCTCACTTTCTGTCAGGTATTTTGAAACAGTATCATTATTTATAAGAGCGTCTTTCATATGAATTCCGGATTCCCGGGCAGACATAGCGCACTGGCGTACGATCTCATGGGCTTCCTGCCTTCCCACGCCTTTCTTACTGAGTTCGATCATGATAGCTTCTCCCATATTCAGCCCATTGAGCAGGTTCAGGTTCTTCCTTATATTTTCCGGATAAAAGCGAAGATTACGGATGATTGTAGTAGTAAGGCGTATTACATGGTCAGTCAGGACACAAGATTCCGGAAAGACTATGCGTTCGCATGATGAGTTTGTGAGGTCGCGCTCATCCCAGAGAGTATTGTTACGGAGTTCAGGCTCAACCATTGCCCTGACAATTCTTGCAAGTCCGCAGACCTGTTCTGATTTTATGGGGTTGCGCTTGTGGGGCATCGTGGATGAACCCACCTGTTTCTTGCCAAAGCTTTCTTCCACTTCTGCAATTTCACTTCTTGCAAGACTTCGGATTTCAATACATATCTTATCAAGAGTAGTAACAGTATTTGCCATCCACATAATGAATTCTGCATGCCTGTCCCGCTGTATCACCTGGTTTGAAACATCAGCCGCGAGGATCCCGAGATATTCCATGGTTTTTTCCTGTATCCGGATGCCCTTTTTCCCGAACGCGGCCTGCGTGCCTACAGCGCCGCTCATTTTTCCAACAGTGGCGCGTGGTGTCAACTGGTCAAGCCTTTCAATATGCCGATCAATTTCTGAGGCCCATATCGCAAAACGAAGGCCGTAAGTAGTGGGAACGCCGATCTGGCCGTGTGTGCGTCCTGCACATACGGTATTTTTATGGGACAGGGCGCTTTCGATAAGAACCTGGCATAATTTCACAGTTTCTTTTCGCAATATCAATAGTGCATCTTTTATTTGTAGAGCAGTTGCCGTATCTAAAATATCATTGGAAGTTGCGCCGAAATGACACCATTTACCTGCATCACCGGATTGCTCGGCAAGAGCAAGCACCACAGCCATAACATCATGATGGATCTCATCTTCAATCTCCTTAACCCGGTCAAGCGTTACCAATTTTACCCCAAGGGCTATTTCTTTATCCATTCCTTTCGGGATATAATTCAGGTTCACCTGGGCTTTCGCAAGGGCCGCTTCAACAGAGAGCATTTTAGAAAGCCGTGTCTTCTCATTCCATACAGCTTTCATTTCAACGTGGCCGTAGCGGTATTCAATAGGATGGATTGCCATTGTAACTACTAATTAAACTAAAACCTTAAAAATCCAGTGGTAAAACTAAATCTTCAGTTCATCAATATGAACCATTTCTTCAACATCAAGTAAAATTGATAACTCATGTGTATCTATTTCAATATCATTTTCCTGCACAAGAGCCATGGGATTTGTACCGCCGATCACGGCTATTCCCAGTTTATCCCTTCCCACCTGGATGCCAAGGATGTCATTATTGGGCTCCCCGACTTCAAGAATACACGAGAATCCCGCTTCAACGAGTGAATCAAGTACCTGCTCTATCCTGTCCCGGGCAGACATGGGAGCTTCTCTCAAGTTTGCCAGTATCTTTCCTGTGCCAGTATTGATCATCCGGGTTACAGATGTGAGTTCCTGGGACATAAAAACATCAAGAGGATCGATCGTCGTGCTATCATATGTCAAAATATCGGTGAATCTTAGAGGTGAACCTTCATGGATCTCAACGACTCCACCTAATTTCGGTTTTACAGGTATTCCGGCTTTTAGCAGAACCCCATCTATAGTTATGCTGCAGGCTGTAGCTATTCCAACCTTTCCGGTTTCAATTCCTGCAATTCCGATTTTTTCTCCCGGCCGTATTATTTTAATATATGGGCTTACTGCAAGGCCACTATGAATAGCATGCCTGAAAAGACCGATGATCTTTTTAAAATCTGATTCATTGACTATGGAGATATTTACGATTATTTTACCTTTTTTTTTTACCGGATCAAAAGTAACCTCATACATCATGTTTTCGATCCTTGAGATTATGAACATTAAATCGGCCATATTAATTCAGCAATCATGTATAATTACAATGAGTCATAAATATACCGAAAGATTAAGTATTTTAGACATGTAAGAAGTGATATTCATGAATAAGCAGGTAGTAATTGATATTGTAAAAAATATTTTCACTAACCGCGGCTACACCATAAGTTTTTCTGAAATATGCGACCTGCTTGCTGAAAAAGATAATGAACATTATCTTATTAAATTTGAAAAAGATCCTAATTTTAATAATATCAGGTACTTTTCAAATGTGGTGAAAAGATACGGCAAGGGAATAGTAATATCAGATTCCTTTGATGAAAAGATGCGCATGTTGGCGCTTGATGATGGCCTTACACTCTGGGATAGGGGAGAACTTGAAATGCAAATTGGAAGAGTAGTGCTGGGAGAGGCGCTTGCAAAGTTTGAAGAAAAACAGGCTGTAAAGGAGGAAAGTATCTTTTCATCAATTCAAGGGCCAGTGGAAGTAAATGAGCATCTGCCAAAAGAACATTTAACAAGGGAATATGAAAAAACCATACAAGTAATGCTGCGTTGCGTACCTGTAAATATAGGAAAAAAGGATGCTTTATCAATAGCTGAAGCAAAAGTCGGAACGCCAAAAAGCCAGACATTGAAATTTATCCCGGTATGGTATTATAGTTATTATTTTGACATCCGGAAGAAATATAAATCAAAACTGGTTGACCTGACGGGTGAGGGTGAAGGATATATCCATGCTATATCAGGGGAGAATTTTTTTAATAAATACAGGGACATCAGGGAAAATATCATGATGCCCACCCAAAATTATGAGATAAAGCAGCCTTCTATCCAGAAAAAGGACGCAACAGGAAAAGCCCTTAATTCCATTATCAGGGAACACACAAAGGAAGTGAGGCTGAATGAAATGATAGGTGATACGATAGTCTTTGAAAACAGGATATTTGCGCCTGATCCATCTGAAATTGACTTTAAGATCGAACTTCTGCATGTTCCTGTCTGGGAGATAAAAGGCAAACGTGAAGTAATTGAAATAAACGGGTATGACGGGCATTTAATGGCGATTAAGGTTTACAATGATGCTGAGCTTGTTTGAATAAAAATAGTTTCAGTAATCTTTTAATCTTATGTGAACACTTGTGATATGAAGGTGATATTATTAAGGAGTACTCGTTAAAAAGAGGTTTTTCCCCGGAAATTGGGCGAATAAGAAGCGTGCTTGAGAAAAATTTTCCTGCCAAGATCAAAGAGGATAATGGGAAATTAAATATGACATATGGTGCTTTCAACCGTTTAACCCTATATATTGATAATAAAAAACTGATTGTTGATTCAGAATCAAATAAAATAATAATAGATGAAGAAATTCTTGACACCAATAAGCGCTACAGGGATTTCCTTGAAGAGGCAACGGGGTATACAGCTAAAGAACGGCTAAAAATGGCAAAGAAAGCTGTTCAGGGAGATTGAATTTGAATGATGTCCTCAGGAGACCTGATATTCCTGCCTGCCTCAGGATATGCGCAGGCACGGATGGCTCTGTCACCCAGCTTCTTGAGGTGCTTACTGGAAAAGGCGTAAAAGTTGAAACGATTTCCCAGGGTATTATTAAGGCAACAAAAGAAATTGCCAGGCTCCTTGATATAGAAACCGGGGAAGATGTCAATGATCGTCTTGTTACATTGAAGGTCGATGATATCGTTTATGTCCTGGCAAAATCCCTTTCTCCTATAAACAGGATACCGCGAGGTATAAGGGATGACCTTATGCGGGCTGATATCCCGATAGGAAAGATCTTGCGTGAGCATAAACTTGAGACACGGCGCGATATTCTTAAAATGGAAATAGTGCACAGGGATTTTTTCGGGGAACTGCCTGTTCTTTCAAGGGAGTATAAAATTATCTATGAAAATGCTGTGCTGATGTGGATAAATGAATGTTTTCCTGTTGATGGGCGATGGAAAATGTGAACGGTTTTATTTTCATTTTTTGAGGTAATGCCTGTATTTTCAACATAATTTATGTTTTACCGTTGGTTTTTTAAACTTTTAGTATAATCATGCACCAATGCAAAACAATGATTAGGCTTATTGCATCAGATTAAAATTACAGGAAGTATTATGATCACTAAAAAAGACCTTGAGCACATAGGTTGGCTTTCGCGCCTTGAATTGAGCGAAGAGGACAGGGAAAAATACACTCCCAGGCTCAACTCTGTTCTTGATTATTTCGGAGAGCTTGATAAAGCAGATACAGAAGGTGTGGAACCTTTATATCATGTAATACCTATGAGCAATGTTTTCCGGGAAGATGTTCCCGCAGCATCGCTGTCGCAGGAAGAAGCGCTTTCCAATGCCCCTAAGAACCAGAATGGGTTCATAAAGGCTCCAAGGATGATGTAAATGGCTTCGATCAATGAACTCAAGGAAAGGATCCATGCCGATTCCTCCGTGGAAATCGTTACCGAATACCTGGAGATAATTGAAAAGAGCAAATTGAATGCTTTTATCACAGTAGCAAAAGAAAGTGCGCTTTTGCGTGCAAAGGAGATTGATTCGAATGGGCACGAAGGGCCTCTTGCCGGGATACCAATAGCAATAAAGGACAATATTTCGACAAAAGGTATCAAGACCACATGCGCCTCAAAAATATTGACCGGTTACATCCCACCATATGATGCCCATGTCATTGAAAAGCTGAAAAATGCGGGCGCGATCATCATCGGAAAGGCGAATATGGATGAATTCGCAATGGGCTCATCCACAGAGACAAGCTTCTACGGCCCGACCCTTAATCCATGGGACACAACAAGAGTCCCTGGCGGCTCATCGGGCGGAAGCGCTGCAGCAGTGGCTGGAAGCCAGGCGCCGCTTTCACTTGGTTCGGATACTGGCGGCTCAGTACGCTGTCCCGCATCGTTTTGTGGGGTTGTGGGGTTAAAACCAACCTACGGGGTTATATCCCGTTACGGACTTATTTCCTATGCCAACTCGCTTGAGCAGATAGGACCATTTGCGACAAGCGTTCGTGATGTTACGACACTTTTTGATGTAATTGCAGGCCAGGATCCCCGTGATTCTACATCGGTTAACAGGGAAGCAAATTATTCATCAGCCCTTATTAACGATGTAAAGGGACTAAAAATTGGCGTTCCTGAAGAATATTTCGGGGAAGGCACCGACAAGAATGTGGACAGGTCAGTAAGGGATGCCATCAATACCCTTGAGGAACTCGGCGCGGCAAGTGTTGAGGTAAAGATGCCGAATACAAAATATGCACTTTCTGCTTACTATGTAATCGCAATGAGCGAGGCATCCTCGAACCTTGCCAGGTTTGACGGAATGAGATACGGCCTTCGAACCGAGGATTCAGACTGGCATACTACATTCTCACGGGTTCGAGCAGCAGGCTTTGGCGAGGAGGTCAAGCGGCGCATCCTGCTGGGGACATACGCCCTCTCGGCAGGTTATCATGATAAATATTACTTAAAAGCCCTGAAGATCCGGACTCTAATAAAACAGGACTTTGAGCGCGCATTCAAGGATGTGGATGTTCTCATTGCGCCTACGATGCCATATCCGGCATTTAAACTCGGTGAAAAGATCGATGATCCGATATCGCTTTATCTTGCTGATGTTGACACTGTGCCAATAAATCTTGCGGGTGTTCCTTCAATATCATTACCATGCGGCTTTTCAGGGCGGCTCCCCATCGGGATGCAGGTAATCGGGAAGCATTTTGATGAAGCTGCAATTTTACGCACGGCTTATACCTTTGAAGAGAATACGGATTTCCATACAAGGCAGCTGGAGGGATATTAATGTACGAGAATCCTGATGGCGTAATGATAGGGCTTGAAGTTCATGTTCAGTTAAATAAGCTAAAAACAAAAGTGTTCTGCGGATGCAGCACCGATTACCATAACGATCCGCCTAACTCGCATGTGTGTCCCGTGTGCCTGGGACTTCCCGGATCGCTGCCAGTGATCAACAAGAAAGCGGTTGAATCTGCCATAAAAATCGGGCTTGCCCTTAACTGTAATGTAGAAGAGCATACACAGTTTTACAGGAAGAACTACTATTATCCTGATCTTCCTAAAGGTTTCCAGATAACGCAATATGATTTTCCAATATCAAGCGGCGGCTATATCCTGATCGAAGGGGAAGATGGGGAGCACAGGGTGGGGATAACGCGGGCTCATATGGAAGAAGACCCGGGAAGACTTGTGCATGAGGGCACGATCGACAAATCAAAATATACGCTTATCGATTACAACCGTTCAGGGATGGCGCTGATCGAGATCGTAAGTGATCCGGATATGCGAAGCCCAAAAGAGGCGCGCCGTTATCTTGACAAGCTGCGAAACATACTGGAATATCTTGATATTTTCGATGGGGATCTTGAAGGCGCACTCAGGGTTGACGCCAACATTTCCATCATGGGAGGCCAGCGAGCTGAGATAAAGAACATCTCATCGCACAGGGGCGCAGAGCGTGCGCTCCTGTTTGAGATCGTGCGGCAAAAGAACGTGCTCCGAAGAGGCGGCGTGGTAGTACAGGAAACGCGCCACTTTGATGAGGCGCGAGAGATCACGCTTTCAATGCGTTCCAAGGAAGAGGCGCATGATTACCGCTATTTCCCCGAGCCAGACCTTGTGCCGCTTAAAATCTCAGGCTGGGCGCCGGCTATCAAGGCAACGCTGCCTGAGCTGCCTGATGCAAGGCGTATGAGATTTGTGGAGCAGTACAGTATCGCTGATGACCATGCCAGAGCGCTCACATCTGAACTAAAAGTAGCGATATTCTATGAAGAAGTCGCGAAAAAAGCCCACCCAAAAACAGCAGCGGTCTGGATATGCGATGTTCTCAAGGGCGAATTGAATTACCGCGACCTGACTATAGAAGCTTTCAAGAAAGAGCATATGCTTTCTGTTATTGAGCTTCTCGTGAGCAAGAAAATAACAGAAGATGGCGCAGTTGATATTATCAGGACGCTTCTTGATAAAGGCGGCTCGCCCATTGAGATCGTAAAAGAAAAGGGTCTCATGAAAGTGGAAGGGGATATCGTATCAATGGCGGCTGAAGAAGCCATTAAAGAAAATCCAGCAGCCGTCGCTGATTTTAAGGCCGGGAAGGAAAAAGCGCTCAACTCGCTTGTTGGGGTTGTGATGAAGAAGACGAAGGGAAGAGCGGATGCGAGGGCGGTGCGGGAGATATTGCTGGGGAATCTGGGGTAATCAAAACCCATATATCCATGCGTTTCCCTATGTGAAAGGGATTCTCATGGATTTAGTAATTTATTTCAACGGAAAATTTGTGCCAAAACACGAAGCAAGAACATCCATATATGATCATGGTTTCTTATATGGGGATGGAGTTTTTGAAGGAATAAGGGCATACAACGGCCGGGTATTCAGGCTTGATGAGCATCTTGACAGGATGTACGATTCTGCAAAAGCGATTGACCTGAAGATCCCGCTGTCAAAAGAAGAGATGAAAAAAGCTCTCATCGAAACATTGAAGAGGAATAACCTGAAAGACGCTTATATTCGCCCCATAGTTTCACGTGGAGATGGCGACCTTGGTCTTGATCCGAGGAAATGTCCCATACCCAATATATTTATAATAACACAGGAATGGGGCGCAATGTACGGGGACCTGTATGAAAAAGGGCTCACCGCTATTACCGTAGGTGTCAGGAGAAATGCCCCAGAAGCAATGCCCCCGAATATCAAATCCCTGAATTACCTTAATAACATCCTTGCAAAGATCGAAGCAAACGCAAAAGGCGGGGATGAAGCGATCATGTTCGATGTACATGGTAATCTTTCGGAAGGTTCAGGTGATAATATTTTTGTGGTGAAGAACGGCCAGATAATCACACCTCCGGCACTCAATAACCTTCGCGGGATAACAAGGGCCTCTGCAATAGAACTTGCGAAAAAAGAAGGAATAGACGTTCTGGAAACAAATATGGGTTTATTCGATCTTTATACAGCAGATGAAGTTTTCGTGACAGGGACAGCAGCAGAGATAGCTCCGATTACAAAAATAGACGGGCGCTTAATTGCTGATGGAAAGCCGGGTAAGATCACCAAAATCCTTATGTCTGCTTTTAAAGAATTAACTAAAACAGAAGGAACTCCTATTGTGTGAATATTAGTTAAAAGATTCTTTGCGCTTATTATAATTCCCTCACTATGTGAATATTTGAGAATGGGATATAATGTTTCTTTCCTGCATGTTCTCCCTCAAGCGGGTAAAAAACAAGATATTCCTCATTATGCTTTACTTCTATTACATTCGAGCTTGTGACCCATTTATCAAATGTCCTGTTCCCATCGTCATCCACATATCTTCTGGATTCTATGATATACTTTCTTTCAGTCATGTTTTTTATTCTCCGTATATAATAATCTGGTATTATTGTATTTCAATCTTACGTTAAAGGAAGCCATACATTTTCTAAAATACTTGTATCTGTACGGCAATGATAACTCCGAATGTAACAGCCAATACAGCAAAATCTGTGATGTGTAATTTTTTTTTGTCCACATACACATTGGCATCTGCACTATATCCCCTGCAAAGCATGCTCTGGTATGTTCTCTCACCCTGTTCATATGAACGAATGAAAAGTGAACTGATCGTATAACCTATTTGTTCAAGTGTCCATTTTCTTGGGACTTTCCTGTTCCAGATTTCAAAACAGCGGGTTTTTTGCGCTGTTCTTATCCGTCCCATCATATTCCAGAAAACAAAGAGGTAGCGCACCATCATTGTAAAAAGGAGCGCCATTTCTTTTGGAAGACCAAGGCGTCTTGCCGATGCCACAAGTTCGCTCATTGACGTAGTTGAAGAAAGAAGTATTACAGCGCTTATACAGACAAAAAATTTTACAAATATTATCGCGCCATATAACAGGCCTTCACTTGTAACTTCGATCCCCATTGGCAGCCTGTACATAATTGTAAAATCATGTATGAATGGTTGTCTCAGGAATGGCTGGAGTGTCGAGATGCCAAGACCAAAAGGAAGCGCTATTAAAAATCTTGCAACAAGGTGTGATAACTCGATTCTTGAAAAAAGCATGAGAATAAGGAGATATGCTTCCAGTATCCCGAGTTTTGTAAAATTAAGAATTTCCATTCGCGGGAGAGCCACCACATATATTGTAATGGCAAGGGTCATGAGGATCTTTATCCTTCCGTCAATTCCATGTATAGGGGATTTCTTATATGTTTCACGCTCCATTTCCGTGATGGAAACATGCATTTTATTTCACGACCTTTAGCAGTTCATCCCTGGCTTCATCAAGCGTGAATTTTACTTCAACACCCACCCCTTCTTCCTGGAGCATTTCCATAAGCTGCGCCACCATCGGGAGGCGAAGATGTGTTTTTTTTATGAGTTCAGGGGATGAGAATATCTCAAGGGGTGTACCATCTCCTATTATCTTGCCCTTTGAAATGATGCAAACCCTGTCGGCTAGCATGGGAACTATATCGACTTCATGTGTTGAGACTATGGTTGTGATCCCCAGATACCTGTTCATGCCGTTTATAAGCTTGATGAGACGCATAGCTCCGCCAGGGTCAAGACCTGCTGTGGGTTCATCAAGGACCAGAACTTCTGGCTGCATTGCAAGTATGCCGGCAATCGCGACTTTTTTTTTCTCCCCTGTGCTAAGATGATGCGGCGCCCTTTCTTCAAAACCGGTAAGTCGCACGGTTTCAAGCGACTCACGGACACGCTTATCGATCTCTTCCATGCCCAAACCAAGGTTCATAGGACCAAATGCTACATCCTGTTTCACTGTGGGCGCGAAAATCTGGTCATCAGGGTCCTGGAAAACAACCCCCACTGTCTTCCTGACATCCATGATATTCTCACTACTTATTGGCCTTCCTTTGATCAGGATCTCGCCACTTGTGGGTTTAAGTATCCCATTGAAATGCTTGAAAAGCGTTGATTTCCCCGCGCCGTTTGCTCCTATTATTGCGATCCTTTCACCGGGTTTTGCTGTAAAATTGATGGCATCAAGGGCTGTGATCTTTCCGCGGTATACATGCGTGAGGTTGCGTGCTTCAATAATATTCATGTCATGCCTTTTTTATGACCCTTGATATTCCAACCCACATTATCAGTATTGCCGCTAATCCAATTAAGATGGCAGCTACTTTTCCTGCTTCTCCCATACCGGGTATGGAATAATCCGGGAACAGGGGAGTTATTGGCGCGATCATGTTATTGATCTTGCTGCTCACGACCAGGTTTGCTGTCTGTTGCAGGCCGTCCGGGTCGCCTGATGCAAGAAACGGTGCGGCTATGGCAAGTCCTAACAAAGCTGAAATTCCCATAGCTGCAACCTTTGCTGTGCTTTCTTTTTTGAGGGTCTCTTCATTAACGATATCCGGCCTTGCTTTTATTATTGCGCCAAATACTATTACAGTTATAAGACCTTCCCCGATCCCCGCGATGCCCTGGAACGTTCCCATGAGAAGAACACCCTGCTTGAGCGGAAAAGTCCCTGCCAGCCAGAGTTCAAATGAAAGAGCTATTGCAGGTAACAGCATGCTCAACCATGCCCCTGCGAACATTGCCAGATGACGCTTTACTGAAAGTTTGCTTAAACCGATGAATGTATAATATCCCATGAAGCCCCCGATAATTCCCATGTTCAATATGTTTGCTCCCATCACTGTAATGCCACCGTCCCCAAAAAGAGATTGAATAGCAAGCACCATGGTCATCAGTAAAACAGCAGCCCAGGGACTTGCAAATATTATTGCGGTAAGTGCAGCTCCCACTATATGCCAGCTGACACCCGTGAGCATGGGTACAGGAATAAGGAGGCTGGCCGCGATGTTAATGGTCTGGAGAACGAAAATACCCGCCGCAAGAACGCCAAAAAGCGGTATCATATTCTCGTTCATGTCCCTTCGTGCCCATTTTACTGCTCTTGTGATAAATAAGATCGATATTATCCAGTAGATCGCCGCCTGCCCCAGGGGAATAAATGTGTCCGGTATATGCATTTTCTATGTCCTCCTCAAATAATATTTATTAATATTTCATAATTTTGAACATATATAGTATTACAATTATGATATTTTGTAATACTGATTGAATAATCGTTATAGTTTTCTGGGTATATTTAGGTTATGGTCAAGAGGAATCTGAGCCCGTCTTTAAGAAATAAGGCGGCTGTAGTAAACTTTATTATTTAGAAAGAACCTCATAAAAAGCATGGGAGTTTTAATTAAAATTATATCAAGTATAAAGCTAACAAAAGAAAAAATTGGATTATGGGCGCTTGCTTTGATTGCTGTGGCAATTAGCAGCTTTCCAAAATAACTGTCCATTCACTCTTTATTTTTAAACCTATTGATTATAAATAATAAAATGATAGCAATGTCATTTAATATGCACTTGAAATAAGGTCTTATTTTCATATGTGCGTGTTTATCTATTCGTTCTCCAATGCTTGTTAATATCAAGATCAATATTATAAATAAGAAAATTGCCTGTTCAGGGGATACAATAAGTGTTTCATTCCTTCCAGCCTGTATATTGAGGATAATTCCCAACATTCCTGCAACAATAAATGAGACAAGATAGCCACTAATTATCCAATAATAAGTCTCATCCAGTATAAGAAAAGGCATTAATAAAAGTATAAAAGTAACACATAATTTTATCAATATAAAATCTGATATACCAAAGTTGAGAATCAGATACTGCACGATTAAGTTTCCTTCTCCCATGATACCCCGCTTTTCAACCATCCAAGCGCTTGTGATGGCATCTCCAATGCCGAATGTCAAAAATGCTAATAAGAAAAGAGCAACCTGTAATCTATTATGCCAGCAGGAATAATAACCACTTTTGCTTTTCAAACTCTCCCCATATCTTTTAATTATTGATTATCCTTGATAAGATTGTCCTATAATTTATTAATGAAACATATTCTCTTTTATCTTAAAACCTTTCTTTCCATAAAAGCCAAATCTTCAAATTTTTTGTTTAACAATTTCATAAATTTATGGAGAATGTTGCTTAACTATCCTATCTACTTTTTGGGGGTTCACTCCATGATTATGTATATGCGATATATGCATAGATTTATATCTTAAAACGGTTATCATCATTATTATGCTAATCATAACTAAACTTCTATATTATCTTATTTCAAAAATTCAGAGAGTATTAATCCTCTTAAATTTTAATAAATTGTGGTATAGTAATGTGAGAAATTTGCCTAAGACATCTCAACTTCTTGATTTATTAATTTTTTCGAACGTATACATTTCCATTGGAGCTATGAGCCTTAGTTATGTTCTTTTTAAACTTGCCGGAATTCCAGTAAATTATATAATATTGATACCGTTTCTTATTATGTTTGTAATTTACACATTCAACAGCAAGACAGATACAAGAGAGGATGCATTAAGTGATTCAAAGAAATTCGAATTTAATAAATTGTACAACAAGTACTTCCTTGCATTTGCATTTGCAGGCTTCGGATTGTTAGTTGTATTTAGTTTTATTAAAGGTATAAAATATGGTTTGGAAGTCCTTGTGCCTTTTGTAATAGGTCTTTTATACAGTAGTAGAATTTCCTTAAAATCAAAAATGATACGTCTGAAAGATATTCTCTTTTTTAAAAATTTTATTGTGGCCATCACATGGGCTTTTGTGACAGTAATAATACCAGCATCGTTCCTGAATATAACCTTTACACAGGATATATATTTACTCAGCTTCTTTATTTTCACAACATTACTGATCGATGAGATATTTTTTGATATAAAAGATTTAAAAGGCGATTCAGAAGTAGACACAAAAACAATACCTGGTATATATGGAATCCCATTCACAAATAAGCTTCTTGTTTTCCTGAATATCACTTTTATATCAATTTTAATTATTGAATATTGGATGGGAACAGTAGATACTTTTTTGCTTGAAATTGGTATTTTTAGTGCAATCTATGGATTTCTTTATATATTACTGTATAATTTAAACGTTATAGAGATAAATAAATTATCCAATATTATTGTTGCTGGACAATTTATTGCTGTTGGGTTTTTTGTATTTTTGAGAACATCTCTCTGACTCACCTTTCAAAGATGACCGAAAATCCGCTATCTACCGCCTATGTACGTGTTAGCCTAACAAATGATTAGCCTATGCTTATCGTTTTTTAAAATTCCTGGATAAACTTCCCAAGATTCAGAAAAGAAAACTCCTTAACCGATGACCAATGTTTGAACATCAATATTGTAGAAAGTGAATTAATATGAAGCCAGGTACAAGTATCTGTTTTTCTTCGGCCATTTTATTCACCTTTAAAATTAATTTGAAATTCTGTTCCTCCTTCTCTATTTAGAATGATCTCACCATGAAGCTGATTTTCTGCAAGCGATGTGATTAAATGAATGCCTAATGATTTTGTATTTCGAATATCCATATCCCCGGGAATACCTATGCCATCATCACTTACTGAGAAATGAATCATATTACCATCCCTTTTTTGAAATACAATTTTAATTTTGCCGTGTCTATCTTTCGGAAATGCGTATTTTAATGAATTAGTAATAAGTTCATTTAGTATCAATCCGCATGGAACTGCAAAATTAATATTTAGTGGAATATTTTCAACGTTAATTTCTATTTTTGCATTGCCTTTCCTTCCATAAGAATCCACCAAGTTAGAAGCCAGATCGTTAATGTACTCCTGGATATTAATTTGTGCAAGATTTTCGGATTCGTAGAGTTTTTCATGAATAAGAGCCATAGAAAGTATTCGGTTATTAATATCATTAAAAATATCAAGATACTTTTGATCAACAATATTCTGGGACTGAAGAAGGAGAAGACTGGAAATGATCTGCATATTGTTTTTTACGCGATGATGAATTTCCCGTAGAAGCGTTTCTTTTTCCAGTAGTGAATTCTTTATCTGCTCTTCTGCTTTTTTGCGATCAGTGATATCCTTTACGGTCCCCATACTTGCTACACTGCCGCGATAGGTGATAATCCCCGCATATATATTGACAATGATTCTGCTCTTCCCATCCCTGTGAAGCATGCGGAATTCATATTCTTTGGGGACTTTTTCTCCTGCCTGCCTGCGACGATAGTTATCCGCAACAATTTCCAGGTCTTCTGGTGCAACAAATAACTGGAAATCCTTCCCTATAGCTTCCTCCACAGCGTAGCCCGTCATTCTGGAAAATGACTCATTGACAAATTGCATCTTCGCATCCTGGATAATAAAAACGCCGTCCTGGATATTATCAATTAAAGTGCGGTATTTTTCCTCGGACTGCGCCAGTTCCTCCTTCGCATGCTTGCGCTCCGTGATGTCTCTTATTATACCCGACATTCCGATTATTTTGTGGTTTGCATCCCGGAGTGGAGAGACAGTCAGACTCACATTAATCTCTTGCCCATCTTTACGGCGACACAAAGTCTCAACTCCTGAGACTACCCTTCCGGATAGGATACGATCGATTCTCCTGTTCTTCTCGTACTGCCTATTCTGCGGGATTATCAACGTTGATAATTTTTCCCCTATCGCTTCCTGCGCAGTCCAGCCGAAAATAGTCTCTGCTGCTTTATTCCATGAAGTCACCCTGTCTTCAATGTCAACTGTTATGATTGCATCACTTGCATTATCGAACAGGTTACGGTAATTATCCTCTAATGCTCTACGAATATCCTCTGATGCCACTATTATCAACTCATATATCTCAATCTCTGTTCTAATCATTACACAAGTTCCTATACATATGTGTGTAAAAGATGTGAAGCTAACCTCCATGACAATCCCCGGGCAAAAAAGATAATCTATAAGATAAGTAGATAACTTCAAGGTAATCACTTTAGGATATCGCCACGATTTCTACGTACACGCACGCTAAGGAATTAACACTTCACTAAAATGAGGAAGCCGTTATTATTCCCACCCTATTCCACAAAAAAGTAACTTTTCTGGCTTCCTCTACCACCCTTACACAAAGCCGAATGAAACCGCTCGTAGATCTCATGCACCTGCTCAAAATTCTCCCCTGGTGTCACGTCAATAATATAAAGTCGTAAAGTATATATTATATGTCATTCATAATATATCTGAGAGGATAAAGCTATCAAGACTTTATCCGACTCTGTAGAGTTGACGTGACACTAGGAGTTCACATTCCATGACCAATTATACGTGACAGTCCCGTTAATGTTTGAAGCAATTGCGGTCACATTCCATATTCCAAGAGAAGCGTTCATATTAGTATAAATTGCGTCCATAACACTTGCATTGGAATGAACTTGAGCATCATTTATGAGCCACGTCACATTTACGATTTGATCAGTCATAATTTCAAAACTTCTGGAATCGCCAATGATATTATTTACAGGAGAAATTGGAGTGAAGTTTGTTATTGTCGGGCTTGGAGGAGAAGTTGGTATTGGAGTGGGACTTGGTGTTGGTATAGGTGTTATATTTTGGATTGACAGGACGGTTGAATGACAAACCGTGCAATCCCATGTAATTTGAGTGGAATAAGTTTGATTTGAATTATCATACACCACAGGATGGCAATCTGAACATACAAATAAACCTTGCGATGCAAATATATGATGAGTTTGTGCATGATTTTTCCCAGGGTGACATACCAGACAATTTCTTATCAATTCAGAAGAATAAGTTTGAGTTGAATTATCATATATCATTGAATGACAATTTGTGCATTGAAATAAACCGTTTCCAACTAATAGATGATGCCTGTTTGACACATCGCTACCATGGCAGCCTCTACAATCTGCTTCTGTGTTGTACGAAGGATATACAGTCGCGGAAGTGACATAACTTGATACTGCCAGTAGAAGGCCTAAAGTCAACAGTACAAGCAAACCTGTTCTGAATAGGGGGATATATTTATTAATATTTATATATAGTCTCCACATTTATTTCACTCCTTGCATTTATCTCAAAGAAAACCACGATATTATTGAAATAAATAGATGTATATCATGACAATCATATTAAGATATTTAAACCTTCTCGTTTTGTCGTGTTCATAAATCTATGGCGTCAATAAGTCTTCTGTCTTAAAATTTTTGAGCCATTTTTCAATATCGATATCAGATATATCATCAGTCTCATCGCGAATTATAGCAATAAATTCTCGAAGAATCACAGGTCTTTATTCATCAGACCTTATCAGTGGACCTTGTGGAAACGTTCGAATAAGTCTTCTTGCATCCTGAATCTCCTCCTCAGCAACATTTTGCATATCCCTAACAAATCCACTACATCACCAAGAACTTTATTGATATAGTCTTCATTTTCAATATTAGAAAAAAACAGCAAGCAAAGCACCGTATTTTTCCATTTCCTTAGTTGTTCACTTCTTCCCGTCCGTCTTCGGGATATGCATTCTGCTCCACCGATGATTCGAATGTTCCGGTTACAGGGATGACGATCAGCCAGAAGAGAAGGCCTCTTATAAAAGAGTCAATGTCATATTTCCCCAATAAAAAATAACCAGATATCATTGTAATTATTAGCGAATTCAGTAAAATCCTGTTGCGATATTTGTTCCGCCATCTTGCAGTGATTTGAGTTAATCACCGCTGCTATTCGGCGCATTTACTATTAAGTTATCGAATTGCATGGATTTTCTTCGTGTAAGTGAACCTGCATAGGTGCACCAGCCCATCATTTTTCGTACCTTTTCCATTACATTAATTGTCATCCTAACCTCAATTTCTCAAACAATTCATACGCCAGCTTCGTGGGATCGTTTATTTTAACTGATAAATTATAACGTCCTTATTTTCGAAGATCTTATCGAAATACTTGAATTCTGCACCGCTGTTGAACTTGTATCCCATCGTTGGTTTAATGATTTTATTTGAATAATCCTCCGGGCTATTAATTAAATTAATAACATCTTTATTCTGTATATTATAATTGGGGTCGGCAGCCATTAGCATAATCGGTATTAGATCATTCATTCTCTGTCTTGATATGTATACTATATTTGCACCGTATTTCTCAGCAATTCCCTTGGCCACACCTTCAGAATCTGCTGCGAAAAACCTTGAAACATCAGCTACCTTCTCATCCGAATCGAATATATCATACAATAATGATGGTCTTCCCACAGTTTGTCTTATCTCCTGCGAAGCATACGTTATTACGGGCTCTTTGCCTGCCGCTTTGATTTCAAGTTCATAGTCCCACCAAGCGATAACCTTACCAGTTTCTTTATTCTGAAGGAATTGAATCGCTTCATAGGTTTCTTTTGAAATCGGATGTCCTGTAGTGCCGCTGGTCGAATCAAGAAAATATGTATATACGTTCGAAGTACCAAAAATACCTGAAAAAGTATCGGAATTGATCCTGTATAACTCATATTCCCCGTTTTTCCCTGATTCTTCCAATAAGCTATCTTTTTGGGTGTTCAAGTAAAGATAATAAGTGCCAAGCGATGCGGTCACAATAATAAGAATAAGTAAAGTTGCCAGGATAAATCTTGTTTTCCTTATCCCTTCAGGTTTACTGAAAAGAGTAAGGATGCTTGGTATCCCTGCGATAAGCGTGAAAAGTATCAGAGACAATGTGCCGAAAGTATAGTGAGAATAGGGTCTGTCAAAAATGGAATATAAAAAATCACTTGTGGATGGAAAAAACTCAACAGAAACCAGAGACATGCTCAGATACAGAGAAAATACGGCCAGCAGGGCAATGTTTACCAGCGCCAGTATTCTTTGAACATTGGCAGATTTTACAAAGTTAAAGAAAATAATCAACGATGAGATGCCTATTGCCAGAAGTATCCCGGATGATATGAAATCAATATCCATTACATACCAGGGAAAAATCAGCGTCTTTGCTAAAACCCTGAGCGCGGTTATTATTAACCAAACCCCGAACACCAGGTGCAGGACACCGAGAAATCCCCTGAAGCCCATGCCTTTTATTTTGTCTATGTACTTTCCTTCATAAGACACCATATATATTTCCTCCTTATTGTTTAGCATTAGTGTACTCGGGCACCAGCCCATCATTTTTCTTATTACTTCTGTAATGTTTATTGTCATACCAGCGCCCTCAATTTCTCAAAAAGCTCATCAGCAAGCTTCGTGGGATCATCAGTTTTCTGAAGTTTGATTTTCATCTCATCTGCAAAGTCCCACAACAATTCAATGCACTGTGTATATCTATTGCATGCACCACAGTTTCCTTCATGCTTGTACCACACCTGCATCCCGTGTTTCACAGATACGAAAATAATAGCGCTGGCATTAAACGGCATCGAGTGACCAAACAGGACACCGCACTCGGAGTTCACCCTTTCCACTTCTATCTGGTTTGCGTGCGCCATCTCAAGCAGAGTCTTTTCTATCCGGTCATCCATGGTAATAAGAGCCCTGGATACTGCCTGTTTTGATATATTGAACAAGCGCGCTATATTGATATTAAGAAAACCGCTTCGTTTAAGCCTCCAGAACTCAAATTGTTTATCTTTCAGGGGAAGGAACATAAGTCAAGATACGTATGTTTACTATTTAAAGATTATTCCTTTTCTAATAAAGCGGCAATTATCATTGCGGCCCCCATCAGGATCAGGAACCCTCCATCAAACACTGTCGATACTTGAATTACATTATTGGCACCCAGCTCTACCTTCATAGACTGTAGCAATAACAAATAGGCTCCTGCCAGCATTGTAATGATACCTATAACAAATGAGCGACCTTGATTTCTAGTCATATTTGGTTTTATCGGACAACATCTTTATGTTTACTATATTTAAAAATTTATCGGAGATCAATTGCTGTCCAACAAAATATTTGGTTATCATTTTTTATCATTTGCATGAAAGAACTGCCAGAAAAGTCTTAAAGGATTTGCAGTTTTTTCCAAGTGCATCAAAATCCAATTCAGCGGCATATTTTGGAAGGCTGCTTTTTATATACCCAAATTTAACTTTCAGTTCTTGCGATGGCTTTGAGTGCTGCCATTTTAATTTTTTGCTGATGCATATCCACTCTTCAATTTCATAATCTATGAGGATGATTTCGAGCGGAGTTCTCAAGTCATTCGGTACATGACGTTTTACATTTGCGTATCTGGATTCATGATTTTGAGGATCATCAGAATCCAGAATAATAATTATCTTGTCACAGGAATTATCGAATGACTTCAAAATCCTGTCAAGCTTTAAATTACATAAGGGACGCATCGGTTTTGTGGCTTTAACGGTTATATTTTCCACCATGTTCTTATTCTTAAGCTGCCCGATCACGTTCTTTAAAAATGCCCCACCGTAATCGTCTTCGGAGATTATTTTAATGTTCATGCTTACTGTTCGGTCTTTAATAGATCTCCGTAAATCCAGCCCTCGCTGAATGTTATACCTTTTTCTATTAAGAACTCCCTTATTTTATCAGGATCTTTTATCCGTTTAAATTTGGATTCTCCCTGTTCCTTTTCGACAAGAATAATATCATTTAGCTCTGTCATATCAACTACAACAGGTGAATGCGTGGTGATTATTGCCTGATTATCACCTATTTTTATTGTATCCAAAATAAGCTCCAATGTCGATGGATGCAGTGAGTTCTCAATTTCATCGACTATGAGGAGAGGTGGTTTTAAGTAAATCGCTATGAGTACAGTCAAAATCTTATATATTCCATCGGAAGTATTCGGTGGTAAAAGTTCAAACCCTTCCTCATAGAATTTTATCATAACCCTGCCATCGTCAGTAATATGAGGCCGCACATCTATTTTTGGAAAAACCATTGAAAGTGGATTGTAAATTTCTTCTGGAACCTTACCTTCTTTGAGATAAATTGTGTGAAATACGCTTGCAATATTTGTTCCATCTTCTTTGATGGTTTCTTCTCTTCTAAAGGATTGGGGTATTTTCATAGAGCGAATACTAAGTGGATACAAAATCAATAGTTTACGAAAAGATTCTATTATCGAATCTTTTGCAATATCAAAGAGTGATTCAGGAAGTAAAAAAGATGATCCATCTTCAAATTCTTCTGCATAGTATATTGCCGGATATAAAACCGTAAGTTCTTCAGGCTTTTTACTTATTTGAGAACTCCATATTGAAGCTGGAAAATTAGACAATATAAAATGTTTGGCAGTCATTTTTTCACTGAAATCATCACCCACAGATAAATCGAAAAATGAATAGTCCAAAAGTCTTTCTTCCAAATCTACTTGATATCTTCTCTCTTTTATTAACCGACTCTTTACTTTTTTTAGCTTTGCATTTGCTTTAGGCGATGCTTCAAATTTTAGAGGATTTTTGATAACATCTTCAATGAAATCTGGATTATGTTTAATTGCAATCCATTCACCTTCTTTATAGACTTTTACATAATCCCTGACATCTAATATTTCTCGTAAAATCTGGAATTTCTGCCCCACCCCAGTAAAGCTAGTCTCAAAATATACATCATAACCTTCAATATCAAAAAGCAGGCCAATAATTATAGGTAGCTCTTCTTTTCTCTGCCATACGACATTGTCATAACCCCACCATTCTAAAAATGGGAAACTATCTTTATCTGCATAAATCTTCTTTAAAAGCCTGAACGCTTCCACCAAATTCGATTTCCCCGAAGCGTTACCCCCAACCACTACATTCATCTTCCCAATATCGATTTCACAATCATGAAGGCTCTTGAAATTCTTTATAAAAACCTTTTTAAGAGACGCTTTTACCATCAAAGCATTATTTAAAGAACATACTATTTAAATTTTTGTAACCTCAAATAATAAAACCTCGATGCAAACTCACATCTCCTTCCTCAGCTTCGCTATCCTGTCCCTGATCTTTGCAGCCTTCTCAAACTCCTGGTTCTTTGCAGCCAGGTGCATTTGCGCTTCCAGCTCCACAATATAATTGAAAATCTCTTCTTTTGGCGGCGCCTCTTCAGTTATCGCCCTTGGCTCAACAGCTTTCTGAATGGTCTGAGGCGTGATGTTATGCTCCTTATTGTACTCACTTTGCATCGCCCGCCTTCTGTTTGTCTCCTCTATCGCTCTTTGCATCGAACCCGTCCTCCTGTCGGCATACATTACCACTCTCCCTTCGACATTTCTTGAAGTTCTCCCTATTGTCTGCAAAAGCGAGCGGTCAGAACGCAGGAAACCTTCCTTATCAGCGTCAAGGATAGCAACAAGCGCCACTTCAGGCAGGTCAAGCCCTTCACGAAGCAGGTTGATCCCCACGAGCACATCGAACTCGCCAAGGCGCAGTCCCCTGATAATCTCGATTCTCTCCAGTGTCTCGATCTCAGAATGCATGTATCTTGCTTTGATCCCGACTCCGAGAAGATATTCTGTGAGGTCTTCTGCCATTCTTTTTGTAAGAGTTGTAACAAGGACCCTGAATTTTTTTACGGTTTTTGCACGGATCTCCCCGATCAGGTCATCTATCTGTCCTGTTATGGGTTTCACTATGATCTCAGGGTCAACAAGCCCTGTGGGACGGATGATCTGCTCAACGACCTGTGCGCTCATTGCGACCTCATAATCCGCAGGTGTTGCCGAAACATACAATACCTGGTTCACCCTTTCACTGAATTCATCGAATGTGAGCGGGCGGTTATCGTATGCTGATGGCATCCTGAAACCGTAATTCACCAGAGATTCTTTTCGCGCGTGGTCTCCTGCCTGCATACCACGTATTTGCGGGATGGTAACATGCGATTCATCGATCACTATAAGAAAATCCTTCGGAAAATAATCTATTAGAGTGTACGCCGGTTCACCCGCTCTTCGACCATCCATGTGGCGGCTATAATTTTCTATTCCCTGGCAGTACCCGATCTCATGCATCATCTCGATATCGAATTTTGTTCTCTGCTCAAGGCGCGCTGCTTCCAGTATTTTTCCTGTTCGCTTCAGTTCCTGTAATCTTCCTTTAAGTTCTTCCTCTATTGATTCGATAGCAAAGTCGATCTTTTCCTGAGGCATAACGAAATGCTTTGCCGGATAAACGACCAGTGCATCTTTTTCCATGATAATTTTTCCTGTCAGGGGATCAAATTCCGAGATGCGTTCTATCTCATCACCGAAAAGTTCGATCCTTACCCCGGTTGATGCATAAGAAGGGAATACTTCGATCGTATCGCCGCGCGCCCGGAATTTCCCTGTGTCAAAATCCATATCATTTCGTTCATACTGCATATCCACAAGCTTTGAAAGTATTACCTTTCGCGGCGATTCATCTCCTTTTCGAAGAAGAATGGACATATCATGCCATTCCTGGGGCGATCCGATGCCATAAATGCAGGAAACGCTTGCCACTACAATAACATCCCGGCGCTCGAACAGGGAACGAGTGGCAGAAAGGCGCATCCTGTTGATCTCCTCATTTATGGATGCATCTTTTTCGATATAGGTATCGGTCTGGGGTATATAAGCTTCAGGCTGGTAGTAATCATAATAACTTACAAAATATTCAACTGCATTTTCGGGGAAGAAAGCCTTGAATTCTGAATAAAGCTGTGCTGCAAGGGTCTTGTTGTGGGAAATGACAAGAGTTGGGCGCTGGATATTCCGGATAACATTGGCGACCGTGAAGGTTTTCCCGGAACCTGTCACACCAAGGAGTGTCTGGTGCTTCATGCGCTGTTCGATACCTGAAGTCAGCTTCTCGATGGCTTTTACCTGGTCGCCTTTTGGTTCAAATACTGATGTGAGTTTAAATGACAGTGTTATCCCTTCAGGTTAGATTTATTCAATTGATAATAAAGGGAATCCTGACAGGAAAAATTTTATTTTTTGCGAATTAAAATATATTGTTCTCTTGGGATTCAATAATGCTTTGTAAGATATAGAACGCTAATCTCCGCCCGGAGGGCAAGATAGAGGTATCCAGCGCACCTGGAGCCCTGACCCGCCCTCTTCAAGAACTACATACTTCTCATGCGCCCTCACTGGAGTGGAACATTCAAAACCCAAACTCCGCAAAATGATGGGGAATAATTAAAACTAATTAAATATTAACTGATCTATTACGCCTTATGCTTCTGATTTGTCCATAAAATATCGGCCGAAATATTTGATTTCCTATAACCCTATAGGGAGATACAGAAAATTGTTAATTTTAGTAGCGATAGAAACACAGTTGATGTTGAAATAAGACCAAAATTAATTCAGGTTATAAAAACAACGAACCATTTAAACAAGAGTTCGTTGCAGTTCGTCTGTGACAAGAAGTTACAACATGCATTGCTGTATGCTACCCCTTCCGTTTGGGGTAATCCTACTGAGATGTGCGTCAGCGGTAACGCTGGGGTACAAAGCTCTCAGGACAATATGGTAAAAAATTCAAAAGACTGGTTTGAATGAACTGTTAGGATACGAATACCATGAAGAAAACGAAAGTTGAACCATTGCAAGAGTCGTAAAACGAGATAAGCGAAAATAGTCTGACACGCTTAAACCAAAAGGTACAGAATCAGACCATAACGGTGCGAACACGTTATGGGGGACGGACATATGATTTTCGGCTTAAAGATGGCTTCTAAAGTATTCAAAATATGCATGATGTAGAACTTGGTAAACCCAATATGCTCCAGAAATGAAATGGTAGGAACTCCGTAAGGGGCAACAATGGCATGCAGGGCAGAGGAATGAGTAAAAAGCGAATGATACTGTGTAATGCGGTATATAAAGGCTCAAAATAGCCTCAATCCGAAAGGATGCTGACTTACTCAACGGTATTTTATTGTGGAAATGAAGGTAAATCTATGAAAGTAAGAAATTCAACTACATCGAAGGATGAGAAGCTTACTAACGTGCAACTTCAAAACCAGTGGAATAAAACCGACTGGAAGAAAGCTGAAGAACACGTCAATAGACTACAAGTCAGGATCACAAAAGCAGTAAAAGCAGGAAAATGGTATCTGGTTAAAAGGTTACAATATTTGATAACCCTCTCGCATTATGCGAAACTGTTGGCGGTAAGAAAACCAACTCAAAATACGGGTAAAAGAACGGCAGGGATTGACGGTGAAACATGGTCGTCATCGAAAACCAAAATGGAAGCCGCTCTCAGACTAACCGATAAAAAGTATATCGCAAAGCCGTTAAAAAGGGTTTTCATTGAAAAACCCGGAAAGAAGAAGAAACGACCTTTAGGTATTCCCACCATGTACGATAGAGCGATGCAATCACTCTATGCACTGGCGTTAGAACCGATTGCAGAAGCAACAGGAGACAGGACATCATTTGGCTTTAGAAAATTCAGAAGCACACATGATGCCTGTGAACAAGTCTTCGTTTGCATGAGCGGGAAGCATTCTCCCGAATGGGTACTCGAAGGAGATATTAAAGGCTGTTTCGACAAGTGCGACAAGATAAGTTACATTATGAATTGCCAATGTGCCGTCCCTTCCATTTGGGACGACCCTACCGAGGTATGCGAAGATGGTAACGTTTTCGTGTAAAGCCCTCAGGACAATATGGAGAAATTTGAAAGTCCAATTCGAACTATCCGTTAGGGTAAGAATACCAAGAAGAAGCATATGCTGAATCACCGTAAGAGTCGTCAACAGCGATAAGCGAAAATGGACTGTTAAACGCTTAAACCAAAAGGTACAAAATCCGTCTGGAATGGCTTTGTCAACATTACAGAAAATGGACGAAGGGTTTTCGGCTTAGAGGTGACTTCTAAAGTATTTACAAATATTCATAATATAGAACTTGGTAAGCCCGCTGCACTCCTAATATGAGGTAGGAGTTCCGCAAGGAGCTGCGAAAGTGCAGAGGGTAGAGGATATGATAAAAAGCGAAGGTCGGTCAGTAACAGACCGAATAGAGGTTCAAAATTTGCCTCAACTCGAAAGAGTGCTGACTTATCATTGGTATTTGGTCGTGTGAATGAAGGTAAACCTATGAATGCAAGAAATTCAATTACATCGGAAGATGAGAAGCTTGCAAACAAGCAATTGAGGAACCAGTGGAATGATATTGACTGGAAGAAAGTTGAAAAACAGGTTAATAGGCTACAAGTCAGAATCACGAAGGCAGTTAAAGAAGGTAAATGGTATTTGGTAAAAAGGTTGCAGTATCTTTTAACCCACTCCTATTATGCAAAACTGTTAGCAGTTAGGAGACCCACTCAAAATAAAGGAAAAAGAACGGCAGGGGTCGACGGTGAAACATGGTCATCACCTGAAACCAAGATGAAAGCTGTTCTCAACCTATCGGACGAAAAATATGTCGCAAAGCCGCTGAAGCGTGTTTTCATTGAAAAACCTGGAAAAAAGAAGAAACGACCCCTGGGTATCCCTACAATGTACGACAGAGCTATGCAATCCCTCTATGCATTTGCATTAGAACCAATTGCAGAAACCTTAGCTGATAAGAGGTCATTTGGCTTTAGAAAGTTTAGAAGCACACATGACGCCTGTCAACAAGTCCATCTTTATCTGTGCAAGGAGAATTCTCCTGTATGGGTATTGGAAGGTGATATAAAAGGATGTTTTGACATGATATCACATCAGTGGTTAATAAACAGTGTCCCAATGGACAAAACAGTTCTAAAGCAATTTTTGAAGGCTGGTTATGTATTTGACCAACATTTATTCCCAACAGAGGCAGGAACTCCACAAGGTGGTATTGTCTCGCCAATCCTTGCCAATCTGACATTGGATGGGATTGAGGATATACTTGATGATAAATATCACAAGATCAAAAATGGAAGAATAAACAATAAACATGCGGCTAAATACAAAGTAAATTTTTGTAGATATGCTGATGATTTTATTGTTACTGCTAAAAGCGAGGAAATTGCAAAAGAAGTTAAAGAACTGATAAAAGAATTCCTGAAGGACAGAGGCTTGGAACTTTCTGATGAGAAAACATTGATAACACATATTGACGAAGGCTTTGATTTTCTAGGATGGAACTTCAGAAAATACAAAGGTAAACTTCTTGTCAAACCATCCAAGAAATCCATCGATAAATTTACTGAAAATATCAGTAGCGTAATCGATAAGGGAAAAACTTGGAAACAAGAGGAACTGATTGATGCTCTTAACCCGATAATAACAGGTTGGTCTAATTATCACCAATTTGTTGTATCCAGTGAAATATTTCACAAGCTTGACCATATAATTTGGAATATGCTCTGGCATTGGGCTAAAAGAAGACATCATAATAAACCTAAACAGTGGATTATCAGTAAATACTGGAAATCTTCTGGAAACAGGAAATGGGTGTTTTCTGGAGGAAATAGACAATTGAATCTTCTATCTGATAAAAAAATAATCAGACATACAAGATTGAAGTTGGATATGAACCCTTTTCTTGATAAAGACTATTTTTTCCTGCGCAAGTTAAAATTGGGAATCCAGAAACTAACGTTTACAGTAAATAAGGGGTGGGATAAAACAAAGAATATATGCAACCATGAAACAGAGACCATTACAAAAAACTGCTGCCCGATTTAAAGGGTTATCGAATGCTTGAGCCGTATGCGATGAAAGTCGCATGTACGGTTCTTAAAGGGCTTGGGGTCGGAAACGACCTCTGGCTACTTGACCATATCTCATCAATGGTTAATAGACAATATCCATTTGGATAAATCGGTTCTAAGACAATTTCTAAAAGCGGGCTTCATATTTGAACACAAACTATTCCAAACAGAAGCAGGAACTCCACAGGGTGGTATAATATCACCAATTCTTGCTAATATTACATTGGACGGGATTGAGAAACTGCTTGCAGATAAATACCGCAATAACAAGAACGGTAATAGATATAGTGAACATGCTGCAAAACACAAAGTAAATTATGTTCGTTATGCAGATGATTTTATCGTAACTGCAAAAACTGAGGAAATAGCTAAAGAAGTCAAAGAACTGATCAAAGACTTCCTGAAAGATAGAGGTCTGGAACTGTCTGATGAGAAAACGATAATTACCCATATCGATAACGGCTTTGACTTTCTCGGATGGAATTTCAGAAAGTACAACGGAAAGCTTATTGTTAAACCATCTAATAAATCTATTGAAAAAGTTACTGAAAAGATCAGTGATACTATCAAGAGAGGAAAAGCATGGAAACAAGAAGATTTAATCAAAACCCTGAATCCAGTTATAACGGGTTGGGCAAATTATCACCAACCTGTTGTATCCAGTAAAATATTCCAAAAACTTGATTCAAGGATTTGGGACATGCTCTGGCACTGGGCTAAGAGAAGACACCCTGAAAAATCCAATGAATGGATTGCTGATAGATATTGGCATTCAGAAGGAAATCGAAATTGGGTGTTTTCTGAAGGAGATAAGAAACTAAAACTCCTATCGGATACAAAAATTGTCAGACATACAAGACTAAAGTTAGATATGAATCCGTATCTTGATAAAGACTATTTTATTGAGCGTAAAATAAAACAGGGAATCAAGAAGCTAAAAAGTACCGCAAAAAGTGTTTGAGGTAAAATGAAGAATGTAATAAAACCAGAAACCAAGACCATGACAAATAACTGCTGCCCGAATTAAAGGGTTATAAAATGCTTGAGCGGTATGAAGGGAAACTTTCACGTACCGTTCTGAGAAGAGGGGGAGGGAGCAATCTCTCCTTCTTATTCGGCTTTAGTTCGTTGTTTGGTGACCTAAAGTAATTAACAACGAACTCAACTAACTCAAAACGAACTCAATGTTTTATTATTCAAGTTCGATGTATAGGGTGGGATATATACCCTATAAAATTGCTGAGTTAAGGTTCAAAAGAGTATATCCGTCGTCCTATCGCCTGCCCGCCCTGATAAGACCTATGCGGTGCGCCTCTTGATGGTTTTTTTCTCTGCACCCTCGCAGAAATATATTATTTCCGCCCGCAGGCGGTCAAGCATTCCCGCAGGGCAAACCTTCAAGTTGGGCGCACCGCATTTGATAAAGGGCGGGCAGGAGGCGACGGATTTCTTTTTGCGTGAACGCAAGGGCGATAGTTGTTTTGCGCATCCTCTTTAGTGAAAAGGAACAACGTGAGAAATCACATAAACCGCGATTGTCCGAGCACCGGGAGGCGCAGGACTGTCGTTCAACCTCCTGCAGTAAGTACGCCCGCAGGCGAATTCGGGCAGTGCCCGAACCCATTGGGAGGCGTGCTTAGTGCGGCGCTAATCACCATCATATTAAATTATTACGTTCAAATGCCGTTAAGTTATTAGTGATTTCTGAGGATATTCTTAAGCGCGGGCGCGCCTTGGCTAATATAGAATAAAGCCGAAAGTGAAACAGTAGGCTTTATAGAAATCATACATTTGGAATTTATTAATATATATTATTACAAGTCTCATGTTATGTGAAAAATTATATTTTTGTGAATAGCCATGCAATGAAAATTATTTCCTTATTCATGATATTCTAATCATCTATATAGTAAAATATTTATAACTTATTAACTCTTAGAGGTTTGTTGCCCTCAGCTTTGAATTAGCTCTCGCCGGAGAGTTATGTGTGGTGATACATCACGCAAATGGCCTACCAAGCAAAGGTGAAACATCAGTTCAAATATATATAATACCTTTGACCGCAACATATAATTTGATAATTATATGCAGTAAAGCGCCCAGCGCTTTAGTGAGGGCAATTAAATTTATATAATATACAATGCATAATTTGATTTTAGAATAATGAGTGAACGATGTGAAAATGGAAATATCAAATAATGAAAAATTGAAAATTTTGTTTGATAGTTATATTGAAACAGCAATAATCCCAAGCTTAAATGAAGATGAATATAGAAAAGAATTTAAATCATTCAAAAGATTAAAGTCCAAGAAATTGCCATATGTTTATGATATTGATCATTTGAGTAACCTAACAAATTCATCTTCAAAGCAGGTCAGATTTTTCTTATCGAATAAGGATATAGGTTATACTACTTTTAGAATTCCAAAAAAAATGGGGGGTTTTAGGGAAATCAATGCATCATCAAAAAAACTGAAAATAATCCAAAAATGGATTTTAAATAATATATTATATAAGTTGGATTCCAGTGATTATGTATATGGATTTATTCCAGGAAAAACAATTTATTCCAATGCCCAAATACATGTAAATCATGACTTAGTTTTAGGGATTGATATAAAAGATTTTTTTCCGAGTATAAAATTTGGCTCTATTTATCATATCTTCAAATCGGCAGGTTATTCTAACAAAATTGCTTGGACATTCGCCGACCTGTGCACTTATCATTGGAAATTACCTCAAGGAGCGCCAACAAGTCCTATGTTATCTAATTTGGCAGGTAAACGACTTGATATGAGAATAGCCAAGTATTGCAATAGAAGGCATTTTACTTATTCAAGATATGCCGATGATATCACTATTTCGGGCTCATATAAGCTTCCAATGCACAAAGAAAAAATTATCAAGATTATTGAAGGGAATGGGTTTACAGTTAATAAGAAAAAAACTAGACTGTTTTCAAAGGGTTCAAGACAGAAAGTAACTGGATTAGTAGTCAATGATAAAGTAAGCATTGGCAGGAAAAAGAAAAAGTGGATAAGAGCAATTGTACATAATATTTTAATGAATGGTTTCGTTGCCGAAAATAAGGAAAACGATCCTTTTTTTAGGGAAAGAATATTTGGACATTTAGGATATACCAATATGGTTGATTCTGAATTTGCAAGACCTCTTATCGAGTCACTTAAAAAAATTGATTTGTCAGAATATAATGAAGCTATAATCGAAACACGAGAATCTGAAATAAAAGTGAATTATTTAAAAAGAAAGTCAAAATCGATTTTAATTAAATTTGATGATCTGGGATTTTTTCAAAAGATTGCCGAGTTTCCGGAAGGTGCATTTAATGATGATTTTAAAAATCAAATAAATAATTTACTCGAAAAATGTGAAAAACACGGGGTTGAAGCTTGTAGCGATTGTTTAGACATTAAAAATGAAATATATAAAAAATGCATGAAATATATTATAGGTCATTATACAGGAACTACAGGGGGACACCATCATGGCCATGAAATTTATGACATGGAAGCTGAAACTCGTCTATTTGGAAAGACTATTGCTGTTGCTTTTATCATGAAATCAGGGACAAGTGATTCCACTAAAGAAAATAGTATCTTTAGGCAAGTTGCTAAAAGCTTTCGTTTTGATGGTATTGACCTAATTGGAATAGTAACTACCAGCAATCTAAAAAGTGAATTACTTGAAGATTTGAAAAGTTTGATAATGAATCATAATAATGGCAAAAAGAAAGAACAGTTGTATTGTTTAATTATGAGACCCGAAATGAAAAGAATATTGTATGATTTTAATAAGGTGGTTACCAATTCATAGGTCCACCATTTAAACTTAACTGTTTTTTATGCTAGCAATTGGACTATTGTAAAAGTTACAATACATGCATGAAAAATTATGTTAGCAAATTCTTATGCTATTGTAACTTATTACAATAGACACTATGGGGAAAGAATTCATTCGAGAAATTGGGAGCCATAAGTACAAATATCTTGTATATTGGGACAAGAGTGAAAAGAAATAAAAACAAAAGTACTTGGGAAGAGTGGATATTGAAAAAACAATAATTTTGAAGATGCCTACTGAAAAAGAAGCTGCTGAAGCCATAATAAAGATAGGAGGAGGTTTAATAGAACGTAAACATTTGGAAAAATGGATTAAAAGATTGAAATTTAAAGAGAACATGGATATATTGAAGAATCTGTTTGTTGAACAATGATTTTAGCTATTGTAACCAGTTACAATAGTATAAAATAAGTTACCAATGGTTTTAGGCAGGCGTTGGTAACCACCAATAAGAAAGAGTTAGATTAAATTTGTATATAAAAACAATGAAAGTATATGCAAAAAATTGCTTGTTTTTAGATCAATCCTTTATTTTTCAACACATTAGGATAACTACCAACACGAATTGAAATCCCCCAAAACCGACAAAACTTTAAGCTTAATTGCTGTGTAGATGCCTTAAAGTGATAAAATGCAGATACTACTTATTCATTCGGATTTTATAGAATATGAAACCAAAAAAAGCACGCCTGTTGCTGAGAAAATAGATGACGACCTCAAGAAAGGCAGGATGGAAGAAGTTCTTGCTGTTTTTGTAGCTGTTGAGAAAAGCGACGAAGATAAACTTGAATCTGCTGCTTCTCAGGCTGTTACCGAAATAAAAAAGGTCACCGAACAGGTAAAAACAAATCGTGTGATGTTATACCCGTATGCACACCTGAGTTCAAGTCTTTCATCACCAAAAACAGCGATCGAAACATTGAAAAAAATCGAGGAATTACTTAAAGAAGCCCGGTTTGAAGTCAAACGAGCCCCATTTGGCTGGTATAAATCCTTCACAATAAAATGCAAAGGGCATCCCCTCTCTGAACTTTCAAGAACAATCAGGATCGGCGAAGAAAAATGCATTACGGTAATAAAGGAAAAAGAAGAAGTTGTTTCAGAAGCCCTGAAATCCGAAGCAAAAGCCGTATCCTACTGGCATATTTTAACACCGGGTGGTGAATTGCTAAAACCGGAGGAATTTGATTTTAAGGGGCATGATAATCTTAAGAAGTTCGTGAATTATGAGATACACAAGAGCCGGGCAGTGGACAGGATCCCGCCGCATGTTGAACTCATGAGAAGGCTTGAGCTTGCTGATTATGAACCTGGCTCTGACTCCGGGAACATGCGCTTTTATCCAAAGGGCAGGCTCATGAAGAGCCTCATTGAAAATTACGTCCTGGAAGAGACCGCAAAAATGGGTGCAATGGAAGTTGAGACGCCTTTGATGTATGATATGAACCATCCGACATTGAAGAAATATCTTGACCGCTTCCCTGCGCGCCAGTATTCCATAGAAGCTGACAAAAAGCAGCTATTCCTTCGCTTTGCGGCATGTTTCGGGCAGTTCCTGATGAACCACGATATGACTATTTCATACAGGAACCTGCCTCTTAGAATGGTAGAACTAACACGCTACAGCTTCAGAAAAGAGCAAAGCGGTGAACTTGTGGGACTGCGCCGCCTGCGCGCATTCACCATGCCTGATATGCACTCTTTGTGCAAGGATATGGATGAGGCGGTAGAACAGTTCAATGAACAGTACAATATGTGCATAAATGTTCTCTCAAAGATCGGCATTGACCTTTCGGATTTTGAAGTAGCTATACGCTTTACCAGGGATTTCTATGAAGAGAACAGGGATTTCATTGTAGGACTTGTTAAAACTGTCAATAAACCAGTGCTGATAGAACTCTGGGACCAGAGGTTTTTCTATTTCGTCCTGAAGTTCGAGTTCAATTACATAGATGCCATGGACAAGGCAAGCGCCTTATCAACTGTACAGATCGATGTTGAAAACGCCGAACGTTACGGAATAAAATATATTGATTCAACAGGTGCGGAAAAAAGACCTTTTATCCTTCATTGCTCACCAAGCGGCGCTATTGAAAGATGCATCTATGCGCTCCTTGAAAAAGCCAATATGAACTCGGAGAAAGGAATTGTCCCCATGTTCCCTGTCTGGCTTTCACCCACGCAGGTGCGAGTGATACCTGTTGCGGAAAAACACATGGAATATGCGGAAAAAGTCGCAGGAGAACTGAACGGCAGGGTTGACATTGATGACCGTGAAGAGACGGTTGGCAAGAAGATCCGCGACGCTGGAAAGGAATGGATACCGTATGTGGCAGTGGTTGGAGATGAGGAAGTTACGGGCGGGAATATTACCGTTACAATAAGGAGCGAATCTATGCCGAATAAGCCTGTTAATGTAAAAATGAGCATTAATGAACTAAATGAAAGGATTTCAAAAGATATCTCCGGATTCCCATTCAAGAGCCATCCGCTTGCTGTGAAATTGTCGGTGAGGCCCAGGTTCGTTTAATTAAGCAATATTTCAGATAACTTAATTACCCTATACTCAAAATATATCAGTGATGCCTGAAAGAAAGGTTACAAAGGTACTACTCTTCCTAAAAAACATGGTATATGAGAGTACAAGTCCCATGGAAATCCTCAGGTTCGCTAAATATTATAAAAAGAAAGGACTGGATGTAATTCTGGTTCTCTGGGGTCCGATGGGTGTTATTCTTGGAAAAAAAGGCAAGACCGGATCTCCTCCTTATGATGAGCGGGTTCGGGAATGTCTCGACCTGGGAATTAAGATCAAATGCTGTGAACTTGCTTCATCGATGATAGGTTTTGATAAGGACGAACTTATTGAAGGGATAGAAATGATACACTCATTTGAAGTGGCTGATCTTATGCTTGAGTATTGTGAAAATGGGCAGCTTATAATAAACCTTTGAGCAAGTCTTTTTATTAAATAAAACCAATTAGCGCCACTATGGACAGAGAGCTCCTTGAGAAAATCAAAAGAGGCAAGATCAGTTTTCATGAAATTGATAAAATAGTTGATGTAAATGCTTCTATTGAGTTGAGGCGAACTGCAGTTTCTGAAATGACCGGAACACAATTCAATCATATTTCTAATTATTCCATGGATGTTGAAAATGTCACTAAACGCAATATAGAGAACATGATAGGCGTTATACAGGTTCCCCTGGGGGTTGCCGGACCGCTTCGCGTCAATGGTGAATATGCAAAAGGCGAATACTATATTCCCCTTGCAACGACAGAAGGCGCACTTATTGCAAGCGCAGACAGGGGAAGCTCTGTTATCACTGTGTCGGGTGGCGCAAATGTGAGGATATTCAAGGATGAGATGACAAGAGCCCCGGTTTTTAAGACAAAAGATATAATAGGTGCAAAAAAGCTCGTTGAGTGGGTCAATGCCAATTTCGGGAGGCTGAAACAACTTGCAGAAGGAACAACACGTTTCGGGGAATTGCTGTCCATAAATGCGTTTACAGCCGGCAGAAATGTCTTTTTACGATTTTCCTATGATACTAAGGATGCAATGGGAATGAATATGGTCACGATAGCAACGGATGCCGCTGTTGACCTCATATTATCCGAAAATGACGTTGAGCTCGTTGCTTTATCCGGTAATATGTGCTCAGATAAGAAACCTGCTGCAATAAATGCGATCCTTGGCAGGGGAAAAACAGTTTCTGCAGATGTTTTTATCGGAAAAGAAGTGATTTGGGAAAAACTAAAAACAACGCCAGAAAAAATGGCAGATGTAAATTACAGGAAAAATTTATTGGGATCAGCCCGCGCCGGGTCGATCGGCTTTAATGCTCATGCTGCAAATATCGCAGCCGCCATGTTCATTGCATGCGGCCAGGATGCGGCGCATGTTGTGGAAGCAAGTAATGCCATCACTACAATGGAACTAACTGATGATGGTTTATACTGCTCGGTAACACTCCCATCCCTCAATGTCGGAACGGTTGGCGGAGGGACACGGATAGCTACGCAGCAGGAGTGCCTGAATATGCTGGGTGTGGCAGGAGCTGGAGAGCCCCCAGGGACGAATTCTAAGAAATTAGCCGAAATAATTGCCGCCGCAGTTCTTGCAGGTGAGATATCACTCGTGGGCGCGCTTGCCGCCAGGCATCTTGCCAGGGCGCATGCGACACTTGGGAGATAAACTATGATTTCGAAAAAAAAACGTACTACATCTCCCTTTCGTACAAGAAGAAATCAAAATAAAGAGACAAAACTGCTGCCAGATATGCAAAAAAGGACCAGATACCCAAACTATCTATGAACGAAGGATATCTCCTGTAAGATAAATTAATATAGAATATAAAAGCATACGATAGTATACTCATATATTTAATAATATCTGCGAAAAATTCGCAAAAAGAGGTTATATGGCAAAAATGTGGTCAAGAAATGAAGAGTTTGATTTTGAAACTGCAAGAGATTATGCAAGCAAACTGGTATTGATAGGCTCTGCCCAGAAAGCCGGAATATTTGGGGCTCTCTTGGAATGGCAAGATATAACCACCCTTAAACGCATGCTCAATGCCGATGAGAGGGCTCTCTTCATCGTGCTGGAGGCGCTTGCTACTTTAGGATATGTTGACAAGAAACAGGGCATGTACGTTATAACTGGGAAAGCACGGGCTCTTTTCCTTGAGCGCGGCGAAGATTATGTAGGTGGGTCTCTTCCTCACTTTCTCGATATTATGGAAGCATGGCTCAAGCTTCCTGAAATAATCAAAGGAGAAAAGCCCGACAGGGCAGAAGATGATGTTGCGGCTTTTATGAATGCAATGGCATCCAGACCGGATAAAGTTGTAGAGGAAACGGTAGATTACTGCCTCAAAAAGAAGAAAAATGCGAAAAACGTTCTTGACCTTGGAGGAGGACCCGGCAAGTACTCTAAAGCCTTTGTCAATAGAGGCCTAAACGCAGTTCTTTATGATTTGCCGGACACCATTGATTACATCAAAACCCGGTTCGGGCTGGGGAATATCAAGAACCTGAACCTCAGGAAGGGAGATTTCACGAATGATTTCGTGAATGAATTTGCAGGCGAGTCATTTGATATTATCTTTATGGGCAATATATGCCATATCTATTCAGAGAAAGACAACAGGAAGCTCATAAAGCGTGCAGGTAATATTCTAGGAAAAGGCGGGATGATCGCCATAGAGGATATGGTCCGGGGACGAAGCCCCATAGCAGAGATGTTTGCCGTGAATATGCTGGCAAACACGGAGGGTGGAAGCACGTACACTGAAGCGCAATACAGGGAATGGCTCACAGATGCCGGGTTTGGCAGGATCGAAATAATTGACCTTGCACAAAAGAGTAACCAGCTTATCACGGCTTTTTTGGGGTAACGTATGGATGAGACTGATAAGAAGATACTAGAACTGTTACAGCAGGACGGAAGAATGGACGATGTGGAGATAGCCCGGAATATTGGGATCTCACACGATACGGTTAAGCGAAGAAGGAATAAACTCGAAGATGGCGGTTACATCAAAATCCAGGCCAATATCAATCCTCGCAAGCTCGGATATACAAGTGTCTTTATCCTGGGAATAACTCTTGCTCCGGGAATTGATGTCAGGAAAATAGCAGAAAAACTTGCTTCTAAGAAAGAGTTCTTTTTTGTGGCGCTTTCGCTGGGTCCCACTCATTCTATAGTCGCTTCATGTTTTGCGAAAGATCAGATCATTCTTAATAAACTGGTTGAAGAATTAAGAACCTGGAAAGAAATAGAAAAAATCGAGACCAATATCATTTACGAAGTTTTGAAATCGGGATACCATGATATTCCTGTGATTACTCTTTGAGGATGCCAACCTATGAACGGTCATGTGAAGGCTTATAGGTTATATGAAGGACTTTTCCAGCCGACCACACCTGCTTCTGAGAGTAATGTTACTATCGGAGAGGGTGGATGGATGTCAATATCAGCTAAAGGTAATATTTCAGGAACGGGGATTTTGTGGGTCTGCGAGCTGAATACTCTTCATGCTTTCGACGCCTCATATCTGCAAAATGAACTCTGGAATAGCGATATGAACCCGGACCATGATGATCCTGGCGAGATGTTCAAATTCAGTCCGCCCACTATCGCTAATGGTAAGGTTTGCATTGCCACGTTTTCCGGGGAATTAGCAGTATATGGCCAGTTATCTTAAGTCAAACTCATCCAATAACCCAGAGCAAATACCCAACCTTAAATATCCTTTAAAATCATAAGATTGTAGAAGAATGGCATTATTAGATATATTTGTATATTATGGCATGGTGGGTCTTTTTATAGTCAGTTTCTTGTCGTCCATCATACCAATTCCTACTGAGGCTGTTGTTTTCGCACTGCTTGGTGCAGGAGGAAATTCTGGAATAATATTTATTATATTGACATCAGGCTCAATACTTGGAGCGTTCTTAGGGTATTTCATTGGAAAACATGGACTTACAAAACTTATCCAATCCCGTAAGAATGAGGAAAAACAAGAACAGACCAATAGGTATTTTCTGAAATATGGTGCATTTTTACTCCTGGTTTCTCCATGGATTCCTATTGTTTGCAACCTGGCTCCTATAGTTGCTGGAATACAAAATTATGACTTAAATCGGTTCTTGATTATAATTTCAATAGCAAATATTATCAAGTGTTTTGCAATTGTTTATTTATCTATCACAATAATAAACTGGTGGACGCTATTCATGAATTGAACATCATTGAAATTTCTGATTTTTTTTTATGGTTTTTGATAGGAAACTATAAAACACTTATCTACATTTCAGTAATTATAATGATACATGGAAGCAAGCAAGAAGATGATAAGAAAGCGCGTGAAGACGGGACAGTGCCCCCCTTTAGGCCCGATCCGAATTCAGAAAAGCATGTAGTTTGTAAACATTGTGGTGAAAACTATAAGGAAAAAGATATAAAGTGGAATCCAAAAACTGGTACATGGGTCTGCAAACACCATCCAAAATGCGATGGTGCGGGTTGGCTTCCGTTTTAGATCGACCCCAATATTTAATCACTTACAAATCATTTTCTCATTTTTCCAATTTTCAATACAATGCTTGTGATTTTCATCCTGATCTTCCAGATCGCGGCAAATTACCTTTATAAGAAGTTTAATGAATGATATGCCTATATTTTTGAATGTTGGTGGTGTGCCTGTTGTTAATTGCTGTTTTTCAAAGCATTTATTCTCCATTAAATACCATATGCAATTGAAATATGAACGAATTAAATAGTATATATTTAAGGGGGCTTATCTGATTGGAATCCATTATTGAGGTCAGGAATCTTACCAAAGTGTTCAATTCAAGGGGAAGGAAGATAACCGCAGTGAATGATGTCAGTTTCGATGTAAACAAAGGAGAGATTTTTAGTATGATCGGACCGAAAGGAGCCGGTAAATCCACAATCTTTGCCATGATGACCACATTAATAAAACCCACAAGCGGCAGTATAAAGGTTGCAGGTTTTGATGCTGGAAATGAAGATGACAGGATAAGGCCAATCATAGGTATAGTTCCACAGAAGCTCAGCCTTTACCCGGACCTTACAGCCATGGAGAACCTGGAGCTTATGGGCAACCTTTATGATGTACCTAAAAAGGTCATGGAAGAAAGGATTGGGTACTACCTGAAACTGGTCAATCTTGAAAATCATGCAGACCGTTTTACAGGTGGCTTCTCAGGAGGCATGAAGCAGCGCCTTTCCGTGATCAGCGCAGTGATACACGACCCGCAGATAATTTTCTGGGATGAACCAACAACAGGCCTTGACCCGCAGACAAGGCAGGCAATCTGGAAACTTGCCCGGAAGTTCAATACCGAAGGAAAAACTCTTATTTTCACGACCCATTACATGGATGAGGCGGATAAACTCTGCGACAGGGTTGCGGTAATGAATACCGGTAAACTGATGGCGCTGGATACACCTCTCAACCTGAAAAAAACATCAAACAGTGCGAGTCTTGAAGACGTTTTCATTCACCTGACAGGCGAGGAGATACGTGATTGAATGAATATAAAAACCGAGCTTAGAAAATCCTGGATAATTATGATCAAAGAGTCTAAACAGATTCTCAGGAAAAAAGCATTTATGATCCCTTTATTTTTGTTCCCGATAATCATGATCATCTTTTTTGGATACGGCATGGGTGGTACGGTCAAAAATGTTGATATTCTCGTCATCAACGACGACACAGGTACGGCTTCAGGTTCGCTTGTCCGGGAAATCGGAAGCTTCATCCCCAAATACGGCGATGTCAAAATGTTCTCGATAACTTATACGAAGGATATGGGGCAATCCGAGGCTGAGAGGAAAATAGATGCAGGGTTGTATAAAGCAGTCCTGATCATTCCACCGGATTACAGCGAGCGCGCGGCAAGAAATGAGAGCGTGACACTGACGCTTCTGACCGACTCCTCAGACACCACATCAAGCGGCATAATCATTAATTTCATGAAGCAGTTTTTTACAGGAACGTCGAGTTCACCTGTTACGTTAAATATTCCTGATATTTACGGCAAACTGCAGTACATTGACTTCCTCACCCCTGCAGTTATTGCCCTTACAGTGTTCATCGGTACTATCCAGACCATGGGTTATGCGATAGCAGGAGAGAGGCAGGACGGCACTCTGGTTCGCATTATGATGACCCCGGTGAGCCGTGAAGCGGTAATTCTGGGAAAAACTTTACACCAGCTTATATTGCAACTGGCAAGGGCTGTGGTCCTGATAATTGCCGCAATTGTTCTTCTCGGGGTCAAGATGAACGGGAGCTGGCTGCTTGTCACCCTTGTGCTTATCATCTTCACTTTTGGCGCTGTAGGTCTTGGAATTGCCATATCTGCCGTGTCAGAGGACATGATCTCTTTTCAGGCGATAAGCATGTTAGTCGCCTTCCCTTCCATGTTTGCCACAGGGGTTTTCTATCCTTTAAGCTCTGTTCCGGACTGGATGCGCTGGATAGCATATATCGTGCCTCTCACATACGCTAATGATGCAATGCGTACTATCATGGTCAAGGGCCAGGGTTTGGCATTTATAGCTAATGATCTGATGATACTTCTTTTCTTTGCAGTTTTTTATTTTGGTTTAGGTGTTTATCTTTTCAGGAGGGAAGCAGCATAAATGAAGAAAATAATGAGCATACTATAGGGATATCAGCATCGCTGTCGGCGGATCCGGGAAGCCCGGTAGAAGTAAAATCCATCAGCCAGCAAGTTGGTTCCATAAGAAGCGGGCAGAATTCACTTACGCCTGTGAAATTCGATATAAAGATAGATAAAAAAGCAAAGGCTGGAGAATATTTCCTGCTCCTTGATCTGGCTTACGATTACCAGCAGAACGTTCAGATAATTGATGCAAATGCCACGCAGCAAACCTATGATGCAAATTACTGGTATGGAATGATGAAGCAGAACCAGACTTTAAAGATCAAAGTGAAAAAACAGGCACAGTTTGAGATCATAAGAGCAAATGGCAGTCTTGTTCCCGGAAATTCCGCAACGATAGAGATAGCTATCAAGAACACCGGTGAGGAAGAAGCAAGAGATGTAAAGGCCATAATCACACCCTCCGATCCGATAAGCACGACGGATGATAAGGCATACCTTTATAAAATGGAACCCGGAGACGTAGCAGTTTCATCATTTATGATCCTGGCTGACAGTAAATCCGTGAACAAAACGTATGCTATAGACACAGTCCTTCGTTACCAGACACCGGAAGGGGATATCAAATATTCAGATACATTGCAGGCTCCAGTAGCTGTTAGACAGGTCGGGTTATTTGAAAGACTGTTCGGATGGGTTTAATCAGGTAAAGAAAAATAGTTGGGAAGATTAGGATGGGATAGGAGTGATAAAAAATATTTTTATCTGCCCAACTATTTATTCGCAAATATGCGAATATGGTATTAATCGTTTATGATCATTCCCAAAAAGTGATAATGGTTGGATTCCTTTTTTTCATCATTCATATATATGCCTGCGCTTATGGGAGGTCTTCCCATGTCAAGAGGCAACACAATAGTCACAATTAACTCGATAGCTATGGCATTATCAGTATCGGTTTATGTGGGAATACTTGCGTGAATAATTCCTGCATATCAGGCATCGAAATTGAGGCCGGTGTTGAGATTAGAATGAATAAAAATTAGGAAAGATTATATAGGATTTGTAACGATTCATTTGATATTTCCCAGCTAAAAAATAATCTAACCGTAGTAATTGGGAGAAAAAGGAGGATAAAATATGAATAAGAAAATGATAACGATATTACTTCTGGCAGCATCAGTGATTCTTGTAGCGGCGCCGGAGTCTTTTGCAACAACTCAATATTTTGCGGCATTGAACACAGTGTATCCTGGCGGTTCATGTGGAACCTGCCATGTTAATAGTTCAAATGACGGACCACGTACCCCTTACGGACTATTATTTGAGAAACAAACTAATCATACTTCTAATGCCAGTGCAGCCCTCAGAGCTATAGGGGCACCACCGACGGCAAACTTAACTACACCAGCTGTCACATTGACTCCCGCAGCAACATTGACAGCAACACCAGAAGTTACAACAGTAACGGAAACACCAGAAGTGGAAACAACAGAAGTGGAAACAACCGAAGATACCACAGTGACAGAAACAGAGGAAGAAACCCCAGCAACAACAACTACAAAGTCTCCAGGATTCGGAATTGTAGTTTCAATGATTGGATTAATTGCCTGGGCTCTTCTTGGAAGACGAAAAAATTAAGATATTGAGGCAAATTTTGCCTCAACTTATTATATTTTGTCAGTATCTTAATGATTAATATATATTAGATGCATATTGATGGCTATGGCAAAAGATAGACATGTTATGGAAGCTCTTGGAAAAACACGGGTAGTTGTTGAGAATGGAAAGGTCATTGAAGTCAGTGAACCGCAGACAGAATACTGCCCTATATTCGATAAGGTCCGCGGGATAAAGAAATTCACTTCAAAGTCCGCAAAGGAAAATATCGAGTTCAGGATAAAGGATTTCGGCCTTTTCACAGAGGATAGGGCTATCGAAATGGAAATATTCGTAGGATTTGGGGCAAGTGAGACCTTTATGACAGGATTGCGCCGGGGGCTTATTGATACCTGTGTGACCGCATGCGACGGCGCAGGCACTGTGATCACGAATAATCCAAAACTCGCACAGGGTATGGGTTCTCGCATTTCCGGATTGTCCGAGACTACGCCTATCCCGAAACTTATCGAACGGATACATGAGGTTGACGGCATCGTTCTTGACCCTGCAACCGCTGCTCTTGACCAGGTCGCTGGCGTGAAAAAAGCGATAGGTCTGGGTTATAAAAAAATAGGAGTTTCTGTAACGAATGCCAAGGATGTCCGTGAAATGAGGGCGCTTGAGAAAAAACATAATGTCCAGGTGATCGCATTTGGTGTCCATACTACAGGTATGCCTGAGGATGAGGCAAAAGAATTCATAGACCTTGTGGATATGACCACAGGATGTACTTCAAAATGGATCAGGGGCTGCGTGGCTGGTAAAACGATCGCCCAGTTCGGTACTGCGATTCCTATATTTGCAATAACACAATGCGGCAAAGAGATGCTGCTTGAGCGGGCAAAAGAAGTGACAGATCCGATCCTGATTAATACGATGAGACTGCCTGTACAACCGGATGAAAAGCAGCCAAGGCCGCTTATTTAAAAAGTTAGTGTGATGGCTCATTTCTGTAATATCAGAATTTTCCAGCCACTTTTTCATTTTTTGTTTAATCTTTCCGAAGAGGTAACCAGCATGTTTGGATACATTTCTGCTATTATGATGACATGCCATCAGGTCTTCTAGGCATATTACAAGAGCATAATGTAGGCGATAGCGCATGAAAAATACTCTTAAAGTACAAAGGGCAATTCATGATATGACTCAGGATGATCTTGCAAAAAAAGTGAAGTCAAACGCTAAGAGCATCCAAAGATGCCGAACTATGCTTAGCCTCGAACAAAGTAATCTGCCAGCAACTCAGCCTGCTTTAATACAGTATCAATAGCCTTTTGCTGCATATCCGGCGGATACCCGTATTTGTTCAATGTTCTTTTTACCATTACCATCAACTTTGCCCTTGCACTTTCCCGAATTGTCCAATCTATTGTCGCATTAGCCTTTACCTTCTCTGCCACTTCAATTGCAATAATTTTCAATTTGTCATCACCCAGGACCTGGACGGCTGAGTCATTTTCTGCAAGCGCATCATAGAAAGCCAGCTCTTCTTTTGATAATCCCAGATGAGCTTCTCTTTCGTCATTCTCTTGTATTTTCTTGGCAACTTCATCAACCAAAAACTGTATGATTTCTGCAGTTGTCAGTAACCCATTATTATACCTTTTGATGCCATTTTCAAGCATTTCAAGCAATGCCTTACTTTTCACCAGGTTGGTTTTTGAACGGATTCGGATTTCGTCATTGAGGATTTTCTTTAACAATTCAAGAGCAAGGTTCTGATGCTTCATCTCCTTTATCTCCAGCAGAAATTTCTCTGACAGAATGGATATTTCAGGCTTCTTTATCCCTGCAGCATCAAAAATATCCACAACCTGATCTGAACTCAACGCTTCATCAACTATCTGTTTTATAGTAGTTTCAATATCCGCATCTGACCTGCCACCCCCGTCGCCTATAAACTTTACAAGCCTTGTCTTTACTGCCTGAAAGAATGCAACCTCGTCTGTTATTGCCATTGCTTCTTCCTCAGGTACAGATAATACAAACGCCTGGGAAAGTAGTGTTACTTCCCGGATTAAGCGGTTCTTGCCATCCGGAAGACCCATTATGTGTTCCTCTGCCTGCAGGATTATCGAAAGCTTTTCTTGTGGTGGAGCTACAAAGAAACGCCTGTAATTAAAACCCGTTCCTGGATATTTGCCGTAATAAGCAGTGGGTTCAGCGATAAGGATCTCCTCTTTTGATTTGCTTTCTTGAAAGAAAAGCTGGCGCACTACTTCCAGCTTCTCCAGCATTGCAGCCACTGCTTTTTCCTGTCCTTCTGCCGGGTCGCCTTTTCCGCCTGAATTTGAATAAAAAGACAATGCTTTTTTGAGGTCTGTTGCGATACCCAAATAATCAACAACCAGACCTCCAGGTTTGTCTTTAAATACCCTGTTTACTCTTGCTATTGCCTGCATCAGACCGTGGTCTTTCATTGGTTTATCAACATAAAGCGTATGCAAACATGGCACGTCAAAACCTGTGAGCCACATATCTATGACGATGACCAGTCTTAATGGATCTTCCGGGTCTTTCATTCTATCGGATAAATCCCTGCGCTGCGATTTAGTGGTGTGATGCTTCTGCATTACAGGGCCGTCAGCGCTGGATGCAGTCATAACAACTTTGATTGCGCCTTTGGACAGGTCGTCATTGTGCCATTGGGGTCTTAGCTGGATGATCTCATTGTAGAGGTCAACGGAAATCCTGCGGCTCATCGCTACAATCAGTCCTTTGCCTTCAAATACGGCATTACGCTGCTCAAAGTGTGTGACGATATCCTTTGCCAGATTCTTTATCCTTTCCGGATTACCAACAATGGCTTCAAGTTTTGTCCACTTTGCTCTTACTCTTTGCTTGTCGGTTATTTCTTCGTCTTCTTCAAGTTCTTTATCAAACTCCGCGATCAAGCGCCTGCCTTCTTCATCCAGATTGACCCTGGCTAAACGGCTTTCATAGTAAATCTTTACTGTGGCGCCATCAGCAATGGACTGTGAAATATCGTAGATGTCAACATACTGCCCGAATACTGCGGGGGTGTTTACGTCTGTGCCTTCAATGGGCGTGCCTGTAAAACCAATATAAGTCGCATTGGGCAGGGCATCTCTCATATATTTGGCAAAGCCGTAAGCTATACGTTTTCCGATTACATCTTTTGTTTCTTTATCTTTTATGTCAACCAGCTTTGCCTGGAAACCATACTGAGTCCTATGTGCTTCATCTGCAATGACTACAATGTTGGTTCTGTCTGAGAGCCTGTAGTATTCCGCCTTACCTGCTTCGGGTAAAAATTTCTGGATGGTTGTAAACACAATACCGCCTGATGCAACGTTCAACAGTTGTTTCAAATGCTCCCGGTCTTTTGCCTGAATCGGTTCCTGCCTAAGCAACTGCTTTCCGGCTGCAAAGGTGTCAAATAGCTGGTCGTCCAGGTCGTTGCGGTCTGTGATAACTACAACTGTGGGATTGTTCAAACTTAACACAAGCTTGGCTGTGTAGAAAACCATTGAAATAGATTTGCCGCTTCCCTGCGTGTGCCATACGACACCGCCTTTGCGGTTCCCGTTTGTAGAAGCTGCTTTGATCGTGTTTTCTACTGCTTTATTGACTGCATAGTATTGATGATAAGATACTAATATAGCATGATATTATATACTATGGGTGTGTATAGTGGTTTAAGGTGTGTTTATGAAATTGAGCAAATATCTTGAAATGAAAGAAGCACAGGGGATAGAAAAGAATAGTCACAGGACTTACAGTTATGTTTTGGGATACCTGAATACATGGAAGGAACTGGAACAAATCACAAAAGATGACCTTGTATCTTACTTCAATAAGAAGGAATGGAAGGCCAAAGCAGATTCCACAAAGAACTTACATATTATCATAATGAAAGCTTATTTCAAAGATATTGGAAAGTTGGAAGTCATTGATTGGATTAAAAGAAAACCACTAAGGGAAACAATTAGTCCAGAACAAACACTGACACCAGATGATATAAACAGGCTTTTGGAAGTTGCGGGTAATCATTATGATAAGGCTTTAATTGCATTTTTATTTGACGCTGGATGTAGGATAAGTGAAGCTCAAAGAATCAAATGGAAGGACTTACAGGATACGACAGATGGTATAATTGTATCTATTCCAACCAAGAAGACAAGCGCAGGTTATCGTAAGGTAATATTACCCTTTGCGTCTCAATATCTTAAGAATCTTAAGATTGATGTTTATGGAAAGAATGATGATTTTATATTCAGTCGAGCTTATCGGACTCATGCAGATAGAATTCATAAGATAAGCATAGAATCAGGACTAGACAAGCCCTTCACCTGTCATAAGCTAAGACATGCAGCAGCTACCGAGTTAGTGTTGCAGGGAGTACAGGAAGGAATTATTAAAAAAAAGATGGGATGGAGTGCTTCAAGTCCGATGATTGCAAGATACACACACCCCAACGATGATTCAGTGATTCAAGTAACTTTAAAGATGCAGGGTAAAAAAATAGAAACAATGAAGCCCACTAATATCAATCAACCTGAAAAACTATCTATTACAGATGCAGCAGGACACTTATTTAAAATAGAAGAAGAAAACGAAATATTAAAAAATAAGATGTCTGAGATGGAGAACGCCAATAAAAACAGTGCGCAAGAACTTAACGGATTAAGAGAATTGGTTTTTAAGATGCTTAAAGATAAAGGCGATGAGCTGATGAAGGTAAAAAGACCTTTAAGTGAAAAACAAGCTGATGGACAGTATTATCCAGAAATCGAAGAGAAAGAGTTGCAATTAGTAGCCACTGGAGAACAGAAAAAAAGGGTAGGTGTAAAATGACCACCACCAATAAAGAAAAAATCCTTTCAATCCTATCGAATCGTAAAATGACCAACACTGATAACATTACTACAAATTCAGAAAAAAAAATACTCAAAAACTGGCAGGAAATTTTAGATGCAAAAACAAACGAAGATTTCAAATATATCGAAATTCCAGAAAGCGAAAAAATGACCACTAATAAAGAAAAAATCATCGAACTCCTATCATTTCGTTCTATGTCAGAAGCAACATTATCCAAGAAATCAGGTATCCAACTCACAGAATTAAGACCCATTCTTGGTGAACTTTGTGATGCTGGAAAAATAGAACACATTGGTAAAATTGTAAGGCTTAAGTCAAATTTTTAAGCCACCAGGATTGTGTTAAAGGCGCAAAGTCTGTAAATAGGTACAAATCTGTACCTTAATACATCTTTTGTAATGAGCATTTCAACTCACACATACCTTTTTACCCGCTACTATCATAGTCAAAATCTATGACAGATTTTTCAGATTGGATAAAGAAACAGCAAGATGAAGGCGAATTGAAAGATTATGAACTTGTACCGATACGTAAAATATATAAAATAGCCAAATATAAGCGAGATCCTGATATCCTTGATTGGATAATGCGAGATTTAGCAGAGACACGTCAAAGAGAGATTTTATGCCGAGATTGTAAGAAATGGATGAAATTTCATAATGAAGTTATAAAAGAATTAGACCAACCAGATTTGGGTATAGTGAATAATACAACAACTTGTGGTTATTGCGAATTTATAGATAAATGCGATACATGGTTCGTAATACAGGATGTAAAGAAGTGAACTTTTTTAATTTTTCTTATACCCATTATCATTAAGACATTTCTAACAATCATTACTTTAACTCATTTTATTGTTAGTTAAGTAGCTCTTCGAAGTAGTAATTTGCTACTCCTACCACTCCTACAACCTTAGAAAAAACTATATTAATAGTTCCATTACTGGTATCAAATTAAAAAAATATTATAATAGACATATCTTGTAATACAACTTCTTAACATACCGATTACATATCTATTAATTTTTATCCATCCTAATAAACAAATAAGCACAATGGTAACTCTAAATCGATTTTGAGTATTTTTAAAGGCTCTGAATGATAAAGTATATATAGTTTCAGTAACATTAATAGTAATTGTAATTCTTCATAAATAAGAAGAATTCAGATAAGATGATTGAAATGGAAATACAAAAAACTAGGCAATCTGGAAATTCAGTAGTAATTAGCCTGACAGGATTTGCAAAAATCGGTGAACATTACAAAATCGAAAAGAAAGACGAAAATACAATAATCTTAACTAGGGTGACTTGAAATGAATTTTTTTGAAGAATTGGGTCTCAATGGTGAAAAAATACCAAGAGGTTATGGAAAAGGTACGCCAAAAGAAGTTGTAAAAGCCTCCGATGATGAAATACGTAAGAAGGCATTAATCAATGAAACAAAAAAAGAACCACAAAAAATAGATGAAGGGGTCGTTCAAGAAATCGATACAAAAATCTCAATGTTGCATAACTTAGCAACAAAACCAGCTATTGTAGTAGCACCAGTACCAACAAAAAACTACTATCCTACTCCAGAAGAGTATATAAATTTCCACAACGATTTTACACTCTATCGTAAACCATTGAATTTTACAATTAAAGACGATATCCTAACTGTAACAAATTCGGTGCCTAATGGAAGGCCACTAACAATAGGTATGTACGCAATAATTTCAATTCTTGGTGAGAAGTTCGATGCACCAGTCATGGAGAATATTGACATCAAAAAAGGATACAGAACATTACCAGACTTCGATAAACTCGATGCGCAATTGAAACAAAAGTGGTGGGATTATCGATGTTGTTTCACTGATTTGTACCAGTACTCAGTGCCTAGGGTTGAAAAAGAATGTATGATGTACCATGAATTGATGGCATTACCTCTGTTCCACCGAATTCAATTTTTAGAGTGGGAAAAATCCTTACTTTCTCAGAAAGTTGCAAACGGTATCATAGAAGGATTAAAAGAGCGAGATGCGCAACTCGAACAGATTCGGAAGGATTACCTGGCGAAATACGAGAATGAAAAGACAGTACACCGCACTGAGACCGACAGATTTAATAAAGAAACTCGAAATTACAGAACCGTATTGGAACAATTGAAGGCGCGTAATGATAACCTGGCACAAAAATTAGAGTCAATAACTGAAGAACATGGTGAATGCTATCAGAAAATACAGGATGCTGAAAGTAAGACTGAAACAGCAGTAAGGGAAGTTACAAACTTGAAGATTAAACTTACCGAACTCGAAAAGAAGGTCATAAAATATGAAGTTGACCCATGGTCACAGGACTCAAATAGTGATGCTGAAAGACCTGTTTACTTCAATAAGGTTACTGATGAAATAATATCTTATCCCGAAAATTTCAAAAAATCGTACAAATTATCTCGAAAAGAAGGCGAGGTTATGGTTTATACAAATGATAAGGATAAGGAGTTTAAAGTACCAGAGACCTTAATCATTCATCAGCAGAAGAAGAAGGCTTCAGATGCATTATCAACATTGGTAACTGATGATAAGAAAGCTGGCACTGAGAAAGAAGATGGTAAGGTAAGGCGACAATATATTTTCGATACAATATCAAAAAATGGATCACTTTCAGTAGTGGAAATAGAGAAAAAAACAGGGATACCAAGAAATCTTATTTATGAAGATACCGATATCATGTTTGAAAATGGATTAATCACAAAGGATGAGGATAATAATGACAAATACACAACCGCATGAAGTATATAACAGACGGAAATATGAAATCCTTCTTTTTACATTAAATGCAGATACTGTTACAGCAGTAGATTTAATTCATACACTGAAGATTAAAAATGATAATGCAAGAATGAGATTATCTAAGTTGTACCGACAGAATTATTTAATAAAAAATAAACGTGGAGTCTATAGACTTAGTGTTAAGGGTGTGCGAATATTAAAGCAGTTACAGGAACGAAGTAATCTCGAAAAAGAGACTGGAAAAGATGTTTCCTTTAATCTAAGAAAAAGTGCATTTTAATGAAAACAATCGTTGACCCAACACCTTTAATAACAGAAGCGCAAAAAACAAACTTTGCTAATTTGGTTCACCAACAAGAGATTGAAGGATACAAGATCCAAATTCAACAACTCATTATAACAGTGCAAAACTTAACCGGTGATAATAAAAAACTCAAAGAAGCGCATAGTATTGAAGTTACAAAAAATGATACTGTATCTAAAACATTGAAAGAAGCGCAACTGGAACTTACCAGAAAAGATGATATGATAAAGACCTTAACTGACAATCAAAATACAAGTATCAAAAGAATTGTATCTATGACAGAGGAAGCGGTGACCATGACAGAAAAAAATAGTTCACAGATAAATGAACTTTCCACTAAAACTATTGAAATCAAAGACCATATTAAAAGCATACCCACACGTATCCAGGAAATGAAAACAGGAATTCTCAGGTCAAATGAAGAATTTAAAGATGAAATACAGGACACTACAGATGCATTATTAAGGACAAGATTTGATGAATTTGAAGTAAATATCTTTACTGAAGTATCAAAAATAGTATCAAATATACAGATACCCACTCCTACTATAGATGTAGTGGCACTTGAAAATAATATCATTGTGGCCATGCATAAACATGAAGCGGATAATAGAGAATTGATGATGAAAAATGTAAAGGAATATATTGATTCAATACCAAAACCAACAACGGAAACACCTAATCTTGATGCATTTTATGATAAAATCATATTGGTATTTGATGAAAAGTTGGAAAAGTTGGAACTGCAATCAGATTTGATACAGAAAGCCTTTAACTCCTATTATGAAAAAATTGAATTGTTGATGAAGGCAAAAGAAGCACCAATTACGAAGCCTACTATTGATGATACCCACGATGAGTTATTACCTGAAAATTCTAAACCTGTAGATATCATAACTCCAATCATAACTCCAATTCGGTCTAAGGATATTTTAACTCCTAATCAAAAAAAAATATATGATTTCCTTAAAGAGAATCCACATCAAAAAAACAAAGAAATATCTGAACATGTTGAAATAGCACCTGGTAATCTATCACCTATCCTAAAAGCAATGGTTGAAAAATCCATTATTATCAAAAATGTAGATGATAGTTATGAGGTCATAACTCCAATCATAACAAATGATACCGATATTGAGTTATGATGTCGATTCATAACAAGGTCATAACTCATAACTCCAATACGGTCTAATAATATAGTTATGATGTCATAACAAGGTCATAACAAGGTCATAACTCCAATCATAACTTTACTCATAACAAGGTCATAACTTGATTCATAACTTTACTCATAACAAGGTCATAACTCAAAATTCCAAAAAAGTAAAAGTCATGCAAGTCACATGTGTGTCAGGCACGTACTTACCAGTAGTCACCAAGAAATGTGACATGTGACTCATAACAAGGTCATAACTCGATTCATAACAAGGTCATAACTCCAATCATAACTCGATTCATAACTACAAATCTGTCTAATCTAATCTAAGGTAAAGGCGCATTAAATCCAGGCTATGAAATCCTTATCTTTTAATTGAATAAACACAATGGTAACGCAAAAAACTTCCATATCTATACATAAATATTATGAAAATGTCATACGGTAAAATCATATCCACAAAATCATAAAATAACGATATCTAATGACACTTTTACAGAGACCGATTTATCTGTAATAAATTCTTTCATATGAGTATAAATACTATTAGAATATATGTGTAGTAGAGGTAAAAAAATTATGAAAAGAAAACTTCAAAAATTTGCAGGTGTTGTTGGAGTCTACATACCAGCAGAAATAGGTAAAGACTTACACTTAAAACATGGTGAATTAGTCGATTTCAGTGTAATGGATGGTAAGATTATAATCACTCCACTTTACACAACTCCAATTTAAAGAATAGTTCATAGGAAAATCAACAACAGTTAATTAAAAATTATATGAAAATTGAGCTTATTGTAAGGATGATACCAGCCCAAAACGAACCGATACCAAACCAAACAACAGATTTAGCACCTTACTAATGTTAGATTGTTTTCTGTGTTTATAAATCTATCGTTCTTTGGCTGATATCTACCTTCCGTAAGCTTTTAAAAATAAAAAGAAGGTAAAATTATGTCAAAAATAAATAAAGAATACGATATCCAATGCGCTATATGCGACAAGATATTTCAATCAGATGACTTAGAAAGAGAACTCTGTGATGATTGTCAGAAAGCTGAGGACAAAATGTTTGCAGAACTATCGGCTAAAATGAGAAAAAAATTTCCTCAATACTTTGAAGAGAAGAGGATGTGAAATCATGACAGTATCAATTACAGAATTCAGTAAATTTCATAACTTACTTACGGCACAAAGAAAAGATTACAATCCTTACTATATTAAATTGGAAAAAGGCGGTAAGAATCCTTACTACAATAAATTAGATAAAAGCTGTAAGAATCATTGGAAATCACAACATAGTAATGAAGGACATACATACAAAGATGCACTATCTTGGATGGCTGAAGGATTCAACGTTGGAATAGTAGCCACAGATAGAGATCCACTTGTTATCATTGATATTGATAATCTTGAAAAGATTACTGATATCAAACCAACTCTAAGAACAAGGTCAAGAAAAAGAGCTGGACTACACAACTTTTATTTTGGAGATGACAAAGATACTAAGGTCATTATCCCTACTGGTGGTAATGGTGAAGTAAGGTCGAAATGGGCGTATGTAGTAACGGCAGGTTCAAGTATTGATGTTGATTTTAATAAAAATCCAAAAGATAAAGAACTATATGATTCACTTCCACCTGAACAACAGGCGCAATTTGGACTCTATACAGTCGATAATGAACTTCCAGTTTCTGATATAACCTTTGATGAGTTCCCTGTAGAATTCAAGGAACGCTATAAAAAAGAGAAGGATAGTAAGAATAGAAGTAAGATGCCAGATGCCGAATATGAAAAGTTTGTAAAGGAACATACAGAAAATCCAAATCAATCTGCAATCTACAAGTTAAAGATTGAAAATATAATCGGGCACCATGACCCATCAGAGAGATTTCATAGTCCTTTACATGATTCTTCAACCGATGCAAATTCATCAGTGTCTGAAGGCGTACACCATTGTTGGAGACATTATGTAGCACATTCACCATTACAATTATTAGGTGTATTGGCTGGTGTATTACAATGTGAGGATGCTGGTAAAGGACACAATGGTAGGTCAGAATCACAATTGAATCTACAAGATGGTGAAACTCTCTATAGGATATGGGAATATGCAAAAAAAGAAGGTATGATTCCAATTGATGACAAACCACCAGGTCAAGCTATTGTTTGGTTCGCAACACATGAAGGAATTTGTCATATAACAGATGTAAAATTTGGATGGATGTTGGGCGCAAACTACTACAAAGCCATGAAAGAACTTAAAGCAAGAAAACTCATTGGTGGATTGTGTTCTAATTGTTTTAAAACAAAACCAATTGAAGGCAAGACATTATGCCAGGAATGCTTAGATTATATGAACCAGGAAAAAAATAATGGTTCTAATAAACAATCTAAATATAAATCAACATCTCACGTAGAAGATGGTTGTATCGGTATCACTAAGTTTAAGAAAGAGTTGGATGAAGATAATGTATCCATAACAGTACCATACTTTGATGCCCTAACCAACTATTATTTTGAATATATAAGAGTTGTCAATTCAATTGATTACGAGACTAAAAAAAATAAGACTGAATTTGAATCTAAAATCGTAATTGGTGATAAGAAAATAATTTTCGATATTGATGTACCAACATCATCAAAAAATGAACTCTTTGAAATCGCTATAAAAAATGCATGTGGATCAGATGCAAAATTTGAACCTCGTGACGTTAGTACTATCAGAGGAGCTTTTATTAATTTAATGGAGAGTAGTAAGATACAAAAAATAGATAAAGTTCCTATGGGCTGGCATGGTGAAGAGTATGTCATGAAGTCGGTCATAATAACAAAGGATGGTATAAAAAAGAATGATAAGTATTTGATGGACGTTCCTGAGACCAGCAAAGCACGATTTATTGATATGTTTGAAATTACAAATGAAGAATTTGTCGAGTGCGGTAAACATATTAATAAAGATTTCATGAACCTACATGATAGATACTTCATACAAATGTCACTGGCTGATTGTTATGGCGCACCATTTCAAAGAAGGCTGGAAGAAAGAAATGTTGATGAAATGAAGTATCCAAAAATCGATAGAGGAGAATCGGGGGGTGGAAAATCATTTGTAGAGAAAAGAATGCAAGGACATTTTGGAATAATGGGGGAAAATGGTATTGTAACATGGCAGAGTACACCTAAAAGTGTAGATAAAGAGGGTGGAGAGTATCGCGATGTATTATTCTTAGCCGACGATATTTTACCTTCCACTTTAGAAAATAAATATGATAAACATACATTCTTTGATATTCTACATAATTATGTATCTGCTTCTGGTAGAACAAAATTAACACAAAAATCAGACTTAAATCCAGGTAAACCAATAGGAGGAAGTTTAGTAATAACAGCAGAAGTCACTGTAACAGAAGGGGCGGGTAATGTTGGTAGGGTGTGTTATGTTGATGTTCCAAAAGAAAAAGATGAAGTCATACTAACACAACGAAAAATCTTAGGATCTATTTGTTTATCAAAGGAACACCTTTATCCTGGATTTATGGCTCGGTATATTGCAGATGTCATAAAAAATGAAAAGTGGTTAGATGTGTATAGGTTAGCATATATCGAAACTAGAAATGAATTCTTAAAAACTAATGGTGATGACCGTTCAGCCAAGATGCATGCAATACGGTATGTTCATTTTGAAATGTTCTGTAACTTCATGGTCAAAAATGGATTCATGTCAGATGTAGAAAAGGCTGATAACTTATCTTTCCTTAAAGAGAAAATGATTGAACGTATCAAGGAAACCAGCTCAAGTATCCAAGATGAAAGACCAATTGAAATTTTTTTAGATAAAGTACAGCAGTTAGTCTCAACTGGAAAACTTACACGAGCACAGAAACATGAGTGTATTGATGATGCACATACAAAGAATCCAGTTTGTATTGTTCTTGATGATATAGATTATCCAAGTTTGGCTTTCATAATACCAGATATAACTCTTGAATGTATAAAGGAAAATATGAGGAAGTCAGAAAGGTTATTCAATATTAGTCAAGTTGATATTAGTAGGGCATTAAATGAAAAAGGATTGCTCAAAATGACAAGTAAAGGTAGAAATACATATCAAATTACGTTTAATGGTGTCAAAGTCAATACGTGGTGCATAGCAAGAGAATTAATTGGTATTCCAGATGCAACAAATCAGGAATCATTATTTGAAGTGGCACGAGTAGCATATAAATCATTTGAAAAATATGGTATAATAAATGAACCACCAACACCAAAACAATATAATCTAGTTTTAGTCAACCTAATAAATCAATTTAGACCAGGTATCGGTAAAAATGATAAAATAAAAGCTTGGAAAGAACTCGATAAATATATTAGATTTGGTTTTGATTGGAAAGGATGGATTATGCAAGAATTGAAACTAGAAGATATTAATGTGGATGTGAATGAAAATCAGATTGTATCTGAAATGAAACAAAATCAAACACCTTTAATATGTCCAGAAATCGACAAACTCAATGATTTATCAACAAGTCCTCTAATAAAACTGAAAGATATATGAATTTTCAATTTTTTTTAGACTGTACTGCTTCCATATCTAGAGGAACTGTCTAAAAAAGAGCTTAATATACCGTATTTGGAAGCAGTGAAAAATCAACTGCTTCCATACTTTTTTAATATACCGTATTTGGAATCACACATAGAAGCAGTGGAAGCAGTAAAATAGAGAGAGTAAGTATTAGGAATAATAATAAAAAATAACCATATAAAAAATAAGGATAAATTTTTTTCTCACATGTAGTGTATATATTTACTATTTACTGCTTCCACTGCTTCCATACATATAATAATAATAAATAATACTTATCGGTATAATATATAATAACAGTCTAAAATTTGGAAGCAGTAAGGAAGCAGTAAAATTTAACTGCTTCTATAATGTTTGTTGATAGTGTTTTTATGGAAGCACCATTAACAGTAGACTTGTATTATCTCTTAGTCTTATTTCATTAGAAAAACTTTTAAGTTCCTAACTGAACTAAATCTATCCTTGAACCAAATTAAGACGATTTAAGACACGAACTCATCTTAACCTATACAAATCTATCAATCAATCCTAATTTTTCTCAGGTCTCGATTGATTCCTATTAGTTTTGTTTTAAAGCTGGTAGGAAGGTCAAGGAACGTCCAAGGCGAACAATCTAAGGTAAACTGACATAATCATATCAATCTACTATAAGTCAATCAATAGAACGCAAGGATTTACAAGGATTCGTATTATGCGCAATTCCAATAGACCAGAATTTACAATGTAGTGCAAACTAAGGACTTGAAACAATCCTACTAATCCAGATTAGATTAGCATTTGTTAATTTTTTTGGAAGTAGTGCTAACTTTTAGTACTAACAAATGTTAAAAAACATGATACTATTTATTTCCTTGTTACCTATTTACTTATTATTTAACATATTAAAATAAATCGCTATACAGTGCCACTAAATAAGGCGGTCTTAAAGGCGATAGTTTATATACATTAATATCGTTTACATAAATAATATAAAAATAACAGAGCTGAATAAATAATGCAAGTTGAAGTCACTTCGATTAATATCACTCGGAAAGTCAAAAATGAACTTAACCGACGGAAGCGAATTTTATCAAATAGAATAGGCCGTTCAATTAGTTTTGATGAACTACTTAGAGGAATTTTAGGGGTAAGATAAATGGCAATGATTAGGCTTATTGAGAATTGTTATCTGGAACTTGAAGAGATTCGAAACAAAATCATAAATCAGAAGCAGAAGGAAGGAAAGCCAACAAAGACCACATATAGTGAAATTATCAACCTACTAATCAGAAATTACAAGAAACATGATGTGGCGATACAATGAAACAATCACAAAAACAGATAATGTATTTTACAGGAATTATTTTAATAATGGGTTTTATAATAATTTCCAATACTCCTAGTACTCCGGCTGAGTTTGTAAAGCATCCTCTTATTGTTGAGCCGCCACCATGCTTTTTTGATAATAGCTGCACAACACCAACACCAACAACAGTTATAACCACTACTACAACATGTAATGCTGGTTTCTTTTTCGATTCCAGCACAAATAAATGCATTCCTGACCTTAAGCCAAATTTTACAGCATTCTTTTTACTCGGATTAATTTTTCTAGGTTTAATTTACAATTATTTTGTGAGGAAGTAATATGAAACATAACATAATCCTACTTATCCTGTTATTATCTGTAGGAACATCGACAGCAGCGCAAAACCAACAATGCATAGACCTATTTGCTACCAACAGTGAAATTCTTACAAAAGCAGACACATCGGGAAATCATGCTATAGAAGAACAGGAAGCTGTGAACTTCGAAAATACACAAATTGGAATGGATAAGCTCTTAAATCCTGATAACGCAAAAATTGTAAGTGATTTCTCTGTTCTAGGCTGCGGAATACCTAAGAATTACATATCTGCTAATCAGATTCAAACACAAACTCCAACACAAAAAGTGGGTATGTGGTTTGTTTTTATCGCAATTATAGCATTGATTTACTTAGAATCAAAGAGGACAAAAAAATGAAACAGTTTGAACACATCTTATTTAATGCAAATCCTGAGAAACTTCAGATGCTTAGAGATTATTGTAATGAAAATGCCTTCGGATGTTATGAAATAGTCGAAAATATTCCTGTTAAGAACGTAAAGGCTTTTAATGAATTCTTGAAGGATAACCAGATATGTGATGATAAAACTTGTTTGTATGTTCCTATTCCAAAAAACCAAAAAATGTTACAGGAATTGAAGAAATTTGCAGTTAATAATGGATTTCAAATTTCGATAGATGGCACTGAAGCATTGTTAGTAAATGTTCCTATTGTTGTTTTAAACTCTATGGAATTTGAAGAACTTTTAATAAAACTTGAAAGAGAATTTGAACAGGAGTTGAAACTATGAAATCAAATATATTATCGATAATATTGATAATTTTAATATTATCAACAACGGCTAATGCTAAAACACAAGTTTCAAAGGAATTTGTGACTGGTCAATATGGAAAATTTGCATGTGCTTTTGGTATTGGGGATTGCATTTATCTTATAACATATGATGATGGTTCGACTCTGTACAAACTCGATAGGTCAATACTATCGACTAGTTCAATTGTAGACTCAAAATCACAATTAACAGCTACTGCAAACATAGGTCAAAGTGCATCGATAACATATACTGTAAAAGGGTCAGGTGCTGATGGTTTTAATGCACACAATCAAAAATACGAGTGGTATGATAATAATCAGAATTTCATGGATGTACAGTCTATTAATATTCCTTATGATAAAGAATATTTGTGGATTCATAGAGTAGGGCCGTTCAGTAGTTCAGGAACTTATGAATACAGTATTATCGAATGGATTGAAATTAATATTGTAAATCAAAATTGTCTGCATTTGCCTTGCAGTCCTGAATACAAACAAGTATGGGCAAAAGCAGATGAATTCTATCCAAGAGTAACAGTTTCTGGTGGACAGACACAAACACCAGTGCCTACAAATCCTGTTTATACTTATGTCCAACCTACTTATCCAACCTATACTACTCAACCAACTTATGTCCAACCTACTTATCCAACCTATACTACTCAACCAACTTATGTTCAGCCTACTTATCCAGGATATACATCTCAGCCGACTTATGTTCAGCCTCCTACATCTCAACCAACTCTACCTCCTACACCTCCTGGTACTGGTTCGACACCATCATTCATCGAATCCAATATGGTTTACATTGCGATTGCATTGATACTTGGAATAGTTGTAATTGCGTTGTGGCCTACTGAAAATAAAAAAGGTAAAAGGAGATAAATAAAATGGTTTTTCAAAAATGCCAAAAATGTGGTTTCACAACAGAAGAAACAAAAACATATGCAAAACATATGCTGGATGAGCATAAAATCGATATAGGTCAAGGTTATTTTGAGGGTCAGCAGGAAACACCACAGGGGAAAAAGTCTTTACAGCATCAAATTACAGCCTTCAAGAACCTGTTTTCAAAGGATAGACCACAAGACAAACCTATCACATTACCACCGCCAAAGAAACCACCAATTCAACCACCTGTTCCATGGATGCGTGGTCTTGATAATAGTTTCAATCTTGAAATTAGTCTCGGCACCACAAGAGAAGCATATCGCAATTTTACAAAAGTGCTTATTGGTAAAGTCACTCAGAATCACTGTTCTCTGATTTTGTACACGTACATGAAGGATCTGGAAGAACTCGAAGAACTACAAGAAAAAGAAAAACTATTGGAGTCTCGTTTGGAAGCTTATACAACATCGGATGACGCTTTCGTTGAAATTGCAACATCATTAAACAAATTAACAAACCAGATTAAGGATTTAAAGAAAAACTCTCCGATGAACGAGCATGCCGAAATAATTCTTGAGGAACATATCCAGAGTGATGATAATGAGAAGTTAAAACTCGATTTCATGAATCAATGCTTAAGAGAAGCGCAACAACTTGAAAAAAATCATAGGCGGACTGATGATAAGGCTATTGAAAAATCTATTGAAAAATCAGTAAATAAAGTCGATATTGTAAAAGAAAATGAAGGTGGAAAAGAATGGAACTGACCTATCAACAGAAATTCAGAGCAGCAGAACTCGAAAAAGAAAGGCAACATTATGAGAGAAAACAGAAAATCCGAGAAGCAAATAAACTAACAAGAGAAAGGCGGGCTCTGAAATTACAGCAAGAGAAGACTCAGACAAGTGAAGAAAGACATGCACTTAGATTAGAACGGCAACGAAAATCCAATCAGATGCAGAGGCAGAAGCAGAAAATGTTGAAAGAACAGCATCATCAGGTCAATAGTGGAATGAAATCTGTAACAGATGACAGTCATCAAATGACGATAATGAGGTAAAAAAATATGTTTGAAGAATTGAAGAAAAAATCAGGATGGTTTGAAGAACCGTCTGTAATGAACGAAAAAGGAAAACTTGTAGCGAAAGACCACCATGAAGCATTAATCAAAGCACAGTATAAAAAAACTTCGCCATCTTGTGTATGTATCGAACCTTGCAACCATAAGAAAGAGGATATTGTTGATGAAATTGATGATAATCAGGAAGAGGATAAGCGAAATAACAAAATTGACAAAAAAGAAGAAGCTGATGACTCAGAAGATAAAGAAGATAAAGAAAAAGGCGATTGAAAATGTACACACCAGATGATTTTGAACCAGATCCAGAGGATGATTATAACGATGAGCCAACAGAAGACAATCCAGATGAGTTTTGGTACTAATCCACTCATCAATAGTCACAATGCCTTCAATCCATGTATGGGATGTAAAAATGACTGTAAGGCTGAAGAATGTCAAACCTTAAACAAATGGCTTGGGTGTTAAATGATGACATTACATAAGAGACCAAAGGTTCTAATAAGACATCTTAAAAGCACCTGTAAGAATCAATTACAGGTTGTCCAAACTATCACTTATTGGAGTTGATTATCATCACATATTGTACCACATTATCGAAGCCTTTACTTCGAAGAATAGAGAAAGGCGAAACTATTGATGATATGTCAAAGACTTTGTGCGGTAAAAATATAAAACGACCTCGACAAAAAGTAATTAGAATTCTAAAAGAAATAATGGGTGAAGAGTATTTAATTGAAAATGCAGAAAAGTTAGGATTTCATGTTGAAAAAGCTGTAAGGAAGAAATCTGATGAAGATTTGAACGGAAAAATCGTTTCAGAAAAATACAGATGAAAACAAACCTATCAAGCCTATAAGTGATGAATACATCGAAAAAGGATTACTAAAGATTGATTGATAAATCAAGTTGGTCACAGGTCATGGCAATACTTGAGGAGCTGGAACCATGATTGATGAAATGAATTTACCACAAAACATGCCACAGGATTTAATTTCTATAAATGATTTTGCGGACATTCTACACACAAGTACTGGAAAAATCCGCACTTTAGTTGATGCAGGTGTAATTACAATCGAAAAAAAAGTTCGGAATACTCGGTTCATCAACATTAGAACAGTCGACCAAAAGCTTATAAATATTTTAGAATTCGAATATCCACTTAGAAAAATATTATTAAAAAAGTACCTTGAAAACAAACAAAATAAATGACAATTTTGCGCATCTACCTATCGTAATTACTAATCCTTAAATACTCAAAAGTTAAGAGGTAAATTATGTATAATAAAAATATAAAAAATAAATTATTGATGATGGTCTTTGTGATATTTCTCACGATACCATTATCTAGCGCAGCATCCACCACTGTCGTAATAAGTCCAAGTGGTGCTGGAACAGTTACTGTAACTTCGCCAATTGGAACTACGACTGTAACATCAACATCAACTATCACAGTATCACAGTGCGCACAAGTCACATATAAAGCAACTGCTAACAGTGGATTCGCATTTAACAGGTTTGATAATGTATGGGGATCCAAAAGTGAAACAGTAACACAAAATCCATGGACAGATGCTGTCTGTGCTGATGATACTGTAACTGCTGTTTTCGTACCAGTACCAAATGTTAATACAGGGCCGTTTGATACACCAAATGTAAATACTCCAGTACCAACACCAAATGTCAATACAGGGCCGTTTGATACCAATACTCCAGTAATAATTAAAACGAGAACTGTATCTATAGGCGAAAAACTTCTTACCGATTTGTGGAATATGTTAATTTCAATATTCTATAAGTAACTGATTTAATTTTTTCTGGCTACAAAAGCATATATTTATAAAGTGATAAGTCATACCTGTAGTATATGAAATCAGGAAGCTTAGTCACTAAAACGATACGGAACCTTGAAGAAGATACATATCAAAAATTTCTTGGGAAATGTACAGAATTAAAATTAAGCATGGGAAAAGAAGTTACAGAGTTAATGAAATTGTGGCTCCAAAATAAGAGGTGAAACAATGTATGAAATATACGTAATTTACGCATTAATCAGCATAGGAATACTATACGGCTACCTGATTAATTTTGGAAAAATAAACAAAAACAGCTTAACTGTAAGCGCAATTATGGTAGGTCTTGTTAGCGCAATGATAGTAGCCATAATCATGGATGGTGGAGACCTAGTTTCGATTATCAGTAAATTTGTTTCAGTGGCTACATTTGTTGGTTTTCTTATACTTCTGTTTCTGATTGGTGTCTTAGTACCATTAACCGCATCCAGATTAGCAGATTATACCTTCGAAAAACTAAAATCAAAGTCAAATACAGGTGAATTAAATGAACATAATTAAAAAACCAAATAGAATATTGATATTGGCGTTTGTGATATTCTTCACTATACCACTGTCAAGTGCAGTATCCACCACTGTGGTAATCAGCCCAGTAGGTGCAGGAACAGTAACAGTAACCTCACCAGTTGGAACTAAGATAGTAACATCAAGTGCAACTATCACAGTATTATCTGGTTCAATGGTCACGTATCGTGCGACTCCTAAAAGTGGATTCGCATTTAATCGCTTTGTTGATGTATGGGGAAAAAAAAGTGCAACATCAACACTAAATCCATGGACAGATAGTGTTAGTTCAAATGATAAAGTGACCGCTGTTTTCATACCAGTACCTACAATCAATACAGGAGTTACAAGACCCACACCAACACCATCAATCAATACAGGGCCGACTCAACCAACACCAACACCATCAAGAACCATATCAATAGGTGGTAAACTCATTACAAACTTCAGATATTGGTCAGTGCCAATATTTTATAAGTAGAAGGTTTGAAAATGATAAAAAATAAAGAACTAAGGATATTGCCAGTGGTATTAGTCCTACTGTTCTTTATTCCTTTATCAGTATCAGCACAATCAATAGATGCATGTGGAACACTTTCTGTGGATGGTGCTACTTATACACTAAATAAAAGTGTTGTACCTGAATTCCCAGGTGGAACATGTCTTGGAATCACAGCAAACAACGTTACCCTAGACGGTGCAGGGTGGAGTGTTTCAGTAAGTGGTTTTAATGGCATTGGAATTCGTGTTATATCATATAATAACGTAACAATTAAAAATTTTAAAAGTATTATAGGTAGTACAGACGCAATATATTTATCATCATCTAATAATAATACCATAATAAATAACACTTTAACAAATTCTGATATGCGGTTATACATATCATCAAATAATAACATAACTAACAACAATCTAATAGGGAATGGGTATATTAGTGGTGGTATTTTTCTGACTTATGGTTCAAATAATAATAGAATTTCTAATGGTTCTATCTATGTAAATAATAGTGGGAACGGCGTTCCTCCAGTATATGATTATAATCTAATAGAATCTGCAAACAATAATACTTTTGTAAATACAAATTTTACAACAAGAAATATAGAATTTACTAATACTGGTTCATGGTTCAATTATTCTGATAATAATGGTGTAACTTACATCTCAAATAATGCATCAGCTAATACTGTAATAACCAGAACACTTCTTAATTTTAATCAAACTAATTTAACATGGTTAGAAAGATCAAGTGTAACAGCAACATCCACTTATAATATCACTGGTCTACTTCCTTCAACCAATTACAGCATTAGTGTAAATTCAACAGTACAGCAAATAAGCACCACTGATATAAGCGGAAAATTATCATTGTTTTCAGTTGGATTAACAACATCACCACAAATACTATCAGTACTACAATATAACTATCCTCCAACAATTCCAGTCTTATACACACATCCAAACTTCCACTTATTATCATCAGAGGATCAAGTTAATTGGTCAGTTTCAACAGATGCTGAAGGTGATGGAATAGGATATGACGTAAAGGTCTATAATACATCGACTGGTCTTATAATCGTAGACCAAACCAATATTACCTTCACAAATTCAACCAACTTTACAACATTAAACTGGACTAATTATAACTATACAGCCCGCGCATGTGATGTCTTCGGATGCTCTGATTGGGCAGCAGTTAAGACATTTGGATTTACAAATGCGATTCCAACTATCATAAACATAACATTACTTCCTTTAAATGCTACTACTACGTCTAATCTTACTATATCAATGAATAGCTCAGATGAAAATTCAGATTTATTGGTAGACCACTTCCAATGGTATAAAAATGGAGTTCTTAATACAAGCTGGAATGATTCCACCTATGTTAATTACACTTACAATTTCACTGCTGGCGACTCTATATATGTCATTGGATATGTTAATGATAGTTACAATGATAGTGCAACACTACAATCAGCAGAGGTAATCATAGGTTCTAGTAATACAGCTCCTGTACTTCCAGGAATTGAAATTAATAAATCAATGGCAAAATACGGAAAAATAGTACATATTAATACATCAAATCCTATTACAGATGCTGAATCATTATCTATAAAGATGAATGTATACTATTATAATGGATCAGATAAAGTTTACCTTGTGAATTCTTCTTGGGTGGCACCTCCTTCAAATTTCAGCCTTAACTTTACTAATAATTGGAGTGATGGACTATCACATAACATCTATGCACAGGCTATGGATAGTGGAAATATCACTAATCAATCAAATCTTACGAGTTCAGAATCTCAAATCATCTTTACATCCGATGTAACAGCACCAAATGTGACTGGCTACTCTGTGAGTGCTACATCAATAACCGCTGGTGCATCAATCACAATATCAGTAGTTACGAACATATCAAATGGTACGGTTTCGAGTGTATCAGCAAGGGTAACAAGACCAGATGCTACAGTCACAAATTGGACAATGACAACTACAGATAATACAAACTGGTCAAAGATATATACAACCACAAGTGATAGCGGCCTGTACGAAATCACAAATTTCTACCTAACAGATGATAGTGGGAATGTAAGAAATAACGTCTCATTGCTTTCATTTACAGCATCTACCGCTACAATTGTTGTAGGTGGAGGCAGTGGAGGAAGTGGCGGATATATCATAACTCCTACACCAGTGCCTACAACATCAGTATTTGCGCCATTACAAATTCTTTATGGAAATGCAACAGATATAAAAGGTGAAGCTACATTATCAGCAATCGGAAAATGCTTATCACAATCTCTTCTCCTTGACAATGAATGTGCTAAGGGTGGTCAAATATTGGTTACAGAACCAGTAAATTGGTGGATCCTTACAGCCGCACCAATATTCTCTCTTATGATAGTATTCTTATTATCAATCGTTGATGGGAGACCTCGGAATTACCTCATGGATAGTGTGTTGTATAGTGTCATAGGGATTATCACAGTCTTAGTGCTCATGTTGGTAGGATTTAACACTTTTATAATTTCGTATTTATTTAATTCAAATTTGCCATCTTTTATGTTCATATCCATAGGAATTTGGGTTACTGGTATTAGTTTTATCGGAGACCATTTTTCTTATCCAGAAAGTGTTTATAAAAATATTAAAAAATTTGAGAAAATAAAACCATTGAAACCATTGAGATGAAATTATGATATTCCAGAGTAACGCAGATGTAATGGCGAAACAGGTATCTTTTCAAAATTTCGAACCTGGTACATGGCTATTTTTTATAATAGTGGCAGTAGCTATCGTTCTTCACAGATTCGTTTATACGAAGCTTAAAATTTCAAGGCACTAATTCATTAAAGTCATGGTGAAAATGCGCCCTGTGGATTCCTTTAAAGCCGAAAATCCTGTAAAAAAGTGGAAAATTTAGAAGGTCGCACCAACAAGACCATTATTCTTAGAGTGAATAATTATTAATTTATCTTTTTCCAATCCTGTAATTTGGTTTTCAATCCAAGAATTATTTTCTGAAACCAAGGATTAAAAAGGCAAAAGTAAGACAAAACAACTAAAATAACTGTAAAAATAATTATTTTATCACACTCCTTGAGATTAGGAATATTACTTATATAAAATTGAGCAAGACTTTCTAAAAATACATAAACAAAAAGAATAAAAGTCCAACTATCTTCGGCCCAGTAAAAAGATCCAGGTGCTGTGCCACCAGCAACGCCTCCTCCCTCACCATTTTGTGTATATTCTTGCTTTGCCATTCATCTTTATTTAATTCTAATCCAAAATAAATTTGTCGGTATAGAGCAGTGAGATAATGCGCCATATCGATTCTATGCAAGAATACTTGCCTTCCTCAGAATTCAATCTTCTTAAAGTATGGTTCAAGAAACACCTTATTAATAATTGCTAAAATAATAATATATATAATAGCATAAATAATATCTTTTAATTCCTTCCCCAATAGATACATCATTAAAAAACCTATTAAAATTAAACTTAAGAAAAATAGATAAATGAGCTTTGATTTATATTTTTCAATGAAACTATTGATTGATTCTCCAATACGACCAGTCACAAAAAATACCATTCTAGAAAGATAATAAAAAGACAATGGGAAAGAGATTAAAAAAACAATTAAATTGAATATAATATAATATTTTCCAAAAATATCTATTCTATTTTCAGTTATTGCAATATAGCTAGCAATAGACAAAGAAATAAATATCAAAAATTTCTCAATACCTTCAACTCGTTCATCGATTGGGATTTGTCTAAGTTTCATATCTTCTCTGTAATTATATAGATTTCACAACATCATAAACAAAAGTGTGAATAAAAGAACACTATTTTATATCATTATCATAAAACCTATTATTATAAATATATTTTTAAATATGTAACCATTCATGTTTTGTATGATAGTAGGGATTTGTTTCATGAAGCACTTGATAGATTAAGACCTATGCGATACAATATCATATCAAAGTATTTTACACATTTACAAAGTACCACCATTTTTTTAGTTATATAATATTATATGGATATTGAAAAGAAGGTTTTATAGTGCTTCGATTGCATCCAACACTAAAAAGAGCTTTTTAGTATAATCACTATCTATTAACGATTTTCTTAATATCATGCAATATATGTATGATATTGATGATAGGCTGCTAACTTCTTTTCAGTTTCAACCTGTGTGATGCCTGTTTTTGCGTCTTTTTTCTTTGATTTCTCAAATATTATGAAGTTGCGTACAAGGTCTAATAGTGTGGTGGGATTCAACATTCCTGTTATAAGGATCTCCAACTGTGGAATGAACCTTGATGCTTCTTTTTTGCCGTCTGCACTTTTCCAGGTCATATAGCGGCTAAAACCCGCAGAAACACTTCCTGCCCTGCATTCCATTCCATCTGATATAATGCAGATAGCGTTGTAAGTAAATAATCCTGGAATGGTGGCTTTGTAAGTCCGGATCTGGTCAAACGCTTTCCTTATTGTGGCATTTTCATCTGCGGCATTCTTCAACTCGAAAAGCACGATCGGGATACCATTGATAAAGAGCAGGATGTCAGGGCGCTTGTTCTGGTTGTTCTCAATGATCATGTACTGATTGACAACTAAAAATTCGTTGTTGTAAGGATTGCTAAAATCAATCAGCGCTACTTCATAACTTCTTTCATAGCCGTCCTGCTGATATGGTATTTTTACTTTTTCAACCAGGAACTGATGAAAGGTTTCATTGTTGTGCAGCATGTCAGGTGAATAAATCCGCAGCACTTTTTGCACGGCCTGTTCCTGTGCATCCGCAGGAATATCAGGATTTATCCTTGCAACAGCTTTGCGTAAGCGCTGCGTTAAAATGATCTGCTCAAAACTTTCCCTTTCGGCATTTTCGGCGCCGGGGGCGATGGACAGGCCGTGAACGTATTGCCAGCCTAATTTCTGGAGAATTTCGATGGCGAAAGTTTCTATGTTGCTTTCGGTGATGAGTGTCATTGTAAAAAACTTTAAGTTATTCCTCTGCGTTCTTCTATTATCGTATCGCTTAAAGACCCATATAACTTTCCAGCAGCTTCCTGGATTTGTTAAATGAGAATTTATTTAAATCGAGATATTCTGTTTTTTCTCCTTTTGAATAATTACCCTTCATATTTATAACCACCTTTTACTGTAAACATTGTGCCCTCCGGTTCGTTTGTTTTAATTATATTACATCTCCAAATACTTTATTCTTATCTGTTGAATTTTAATCATCATCGTCTTTTTTTCCTGTGATCCTCTTTATCTCTTTGTCAAAATCTGAGATGTAATTTTTATCCTGGATTTTCTTGAATCTTTCATATACATTGGCTTATTTCGAACCGCCTGTAATTCCGCAAAATCAAGATACATAGTGACTATGCGGTTCAAATGATCAAGCTCAGGTTTGTCCAGATAGTTTTTTGCTATGGCAACATCACCTGGCATGATTTTACCGCCAGGCGCTTTTCGCCATGATCTCAATCCCATATTTGGCTTGTCACTTCTGGCTCGCGCTGCTATAATTTCCGCGGCGGTCTGCCCTGTAATGGCAAAGTGCAGTTTGTTCTGTCCGTGGCAAAGAACTGTTTTGTATCATCCGCTTTTACCGAATAGTCAATAGAAGTAGTAAATATCGGTAATTTTCTGGTACAACATCCGCTCACTGGAACGGATATCCCGAATTTCTTCGAGTAAGTCATCAAAATATCGCGTACTGAAACGAGAACCAAATTTGAATCTGTCGCTATCGATCGCAAAGCCTTTATGAATATATTGCTGAAGAATTGAAACTGCCCATTGCCGAAACTGTGTGCCTCGTTCTGAGTTAACCCTGTACCCCACCGCGATGATCGCTTCAAGGGAATAAAAGTTTGTCTGATATTCCTTTCCATCTTCGGCAGTATGTGCAAAATTTGCACGTACTGAATCTTCCTGTAACTCATTCTCAGAAAAGATGTTCTTCAGGTGTTTGGTGACAACACTTCGGTCTACATCGAACAGTTCCGCAATCCGTTTCTGGGGAAGCCAGATGTTTTCATTTGCATAGAGCACCTCAATATTGATTCTTCCATCAGGTGTTTGATAGACGGTAATTTGATTGTCGGGTAATTTTTTATTTTTGGACATATTCTACAACCCCTCAATTGTTTTCATACTCAACCCTCACTTCCCCGCTCATCAGCTTCGGCAGCAGCGTATCCCGCAGGCGGGCGAGGGTGCGGATTTGAATTTGATCTGCAAATATTTTTTCAAAATATGGTTGAACTTGATGGTGAAAAATATCCAGCACTTTATCTTCAGGTCTTATGATCTCAATGTTTGAAAAATCGCCTGTGTTTAAATTATCTGTTGCCGTACCACCGCTTGCCATGGCCAGCAATTCATCTTTCATCGTCGCCAATTTCAAATAAAGAAAATATCTGTAAATCTCTTTGCTTGGAATAATCGAATTAATCTGTTGATTTGTTTGACTATTTAGAGCATTCATCGTTACTAAACCGACTGTCGCTATGCAACTGACACAAATTGATTTCGGCGGTAAAAACTTGTTTTGTTGTGAATTCGCACCGTCCTCAGTCAGTGTGTCTTCGGCATCAAAAATAAACGTTTTACCATGCATATCAGGTATTTTTATAAATGGAATATTGCCGCCAAAATAAGAATGAATTTTCTTTGAGGGTGTTTTTCCACAAATAATTTTTCCATAATCCCCCAATTTCCCCCTCCCCCACCCCTCATCCGCCTTCT
>UBJH01000018.1_pt1 | contig 100274 bp, 119 predicted proteins | sample 2193721 | NCBI WGS metagenome assembly UBJH01 (sample SAMEA4703186, study PRJEB27089) | metagenome | reverse complement strand
ATTTTCCTTCGGAGATACTGTGTTCCTTTGATTATGGTTTCTATTTATACCGTTGTGTATTCGTATTTTGAATATCAAAAAGAAATGAAATGAAAGGGTTTAGTTGCCTCCCATTCAGAAACAAATCAATTCTCCGTCCATTATCATCCTCTGATTAAGAAGCGTGCGTGGATGCATTTGAGATAAACGCGTTTAATTCATTTTCTCAAACATATCTGTGGGCGCACATCGGACAGACCCCAATGCCTAATCTTTCATGTCTTTGTTCTTATTACCGGCACCATCAATTCAATCTTTACTTAACGTTCCAATAACAAGAAACCTCACGAGAACATCCGCTCCATGAGGAGACATATATTCCAGATCATCTGTGAGATCTTTGCCAGCATTATGCATGTTTTCGTGCTCCCCATCCTCCCATCGAGGGCTTTTTGTGACATCATATACTTTTCCTTGATAGGCTATGAAAGCTTGAGCCCCATTTTCGCCATTGTTTTTGGCCAGTTCTTCCTTGTTGAATTCTTTCATCCTTTTAAAACCCCTGTATTTAAAACATGGAGAAAGGATTGTGAACTACCCCTTGCTTTTACAAGGGGTTTCCTGCTTCATAGAATACCTACTGGATTCTCAGACAAGCTTGAATTCCGGCGATACCCGCCGTACTATGTCACATCCCTTATCCAGTTCGGCTTTACGAAAGACGGGAATAGGATGTTACGTTTAAGTCGTTTCGACCATGTGCGCCATAGTAGGTGAACAATATCAACAGGATTATGAAAGATATGAATGAATATATAGTTAATCGGTCTAAAAAAATACATATGCAAACGGTCATCAATTGTTGTTCACGACTTCGAAAGAAGTAGTAAAAACAACCGGCAAACAGTGCAGGTTTGACATCAGTTCAGTCCTGGATACGTGACTAAAGAAAGCCTTATGGACATAAAGAGAATATTTATATAATAAAGAGTGTGAATGATTGTTCCAGAGATTTTTAGAATCATATATCCAGGTATGCAATAATATTATAACTGAGGCTGCAAACTCAGTGCTGATGTTCGAGGCAGGAGAACAGGCAGCCTTTGAGATCAGGACTGGTAAGATAGATGATATTAATCAGGAATTTGAAAAAAGCGGTATCAGCATCACTGAAGAAGTATCTGAAAAGAAAATTATTTTTCATATCGCCGGACTCCCATTAAAAGGTAATCAATGCAAATATTGCGATATATTAAGGGGGTTCTTTGGGGGATTGGCCAAAAAACATATAGACGCAAGATATTATTGTAAAAAGGGTTCGGAATGTATCATGGAAGGGGGGAATCAATGCATTTTCGTGGCGGAGCTGATCGAATGAATGATATTTTGTCTTATGAAAGCATGTTGAGTGGGACTGATCGTAAAATTCGGGCTGATTTCAAAGAAACATTTGGTGAAAACATTGATTATCAATAAAACTATCTATTTGATATTGATTCTTGTTTCAGGAGTTAGTTATGCGTTTCTCATGAGTTTGCCTTTTAGCATAGCTTTTTTTTATCAGAAAGTTTTTAAAAAAAAAGCATTCCCTTATTTTTTCATAATATCTGGATTCTTATATATTATATCTTTTTTTATTTTTTCTCAGAATATATTCAGTGATATCGGAAGCGGATTTTTTGCAATAGGAGGAATTCTACTTGCTGCTGCCAGCATCAGGCTTTACATAGTAATGACAGGAGGCGATTGAGATCATACTGGACCTTGACTTTGTATTGCAATCGGTTGGTATATTTGGTATTGTTATTTTCTATATTGTTCTTGCAAAACTCAGTGCGCTGATGGGAAAGGGTCTGAGGCTTGCATCATTTTATCTCTGGTATTATGTTGCATGTATCATTACTTTATTAACCATACCAATTGATCTATATTTACACCAGAGATATGAAACACCGCATTTGCCGGCTATTGATATACAGGGACTTTATTTTTCATTTCTTCTTTTGAGTAATGTTATTGTTATTCTTGTATCATTCAAATACTGGTTGTGGCTAAAAGATGAATTACTTAACCAGAAGTGAGATATGAAGAATATTTCTATTATATATAAAATATCTATATTACTGTTAATTATAACCCTTATGCCTCTGGCAATAATATCTTTTCTCATAGTGTCCGATCTGCCAGTTCTCAAAGATAGAATAGAAAATGCCAGTCAATCTCTATCAAAAGAAAGTGATAGCCATTTCCAGAATGTTGGAGATATTGCCATAAAAAACAGTAAAGACACCCTTGATGCCCAGTCAGAGAATATAATAAGAATCAGGCTGCTTGAAATCTCAAAACAGATTTCAGAATTCTTAAGGAGTGCCCAGGAAGATACACTGCTGCTGGCAAGACAAAATCAGGATACGCAAATATATCTCACTTTTGTAAATACTAAAAAGAAGGCCGTCTGGTTTAACAAGGATACCTATGATATGCTTCCGGTATATTCAGAAGTATCATTCATGGGAACTGACGGGGTGGAAAGAATCAAGATAAGAAACGGCTCCATCAGAAATGACTATGTAGACTTGAGTAATGACAGGAACCTGGAGTTCAAAGCACGGGCAACACCAGACGGCCCCGTGATAAACTATTTTAAGGAGGGGATGAAGCTCAAAGAAGGTGAGATATACGAAAGCCACATCGAGGGGAGGATATTAAACATAACAGAAGCCCATGCGGGGAATAAAAACCCAACAGGAAAATATGCTCACGGAGTCCAGCGATTCGTCACACCAGTTTATCGCAATGGAGAGAAAATTGGAATTCTCATGGTAGGGCTTGATTCTATACACATCCTGGAGTATATGCAGCATATAAGGCCGCTGGATTACGAAAGACTTCCCCTGACTGACCTGCTTTCCGGAGATTATCTGGCACTGCTTGATGATGAAGGTTGGCTGCTGCATCCGAAACAGTATTTCAGCAAAGGGTATGATAAGAAAGGAGAGCTTGTCCCACCGATAAGCGAAGATAATTTTGAGGATTATAACAGGAGTGGGCTGTCTCCCATGCACATTCCAGGTTCGAAAATACTGTGGGGAAAGAGTGGGGATGAGTACATGAAACGAATCATGAATTCGCTCTATATTACCGGCGAAGATGGTTTTTTTAGCGAACAGGTGCTAGAAGGGAAGACAAAAGTTACTGTATGGGTTCCCATAACCTACGGGCGTGAATACGGTGACAGGGCGGTGAACCTGAAACGAGGATACGGGTTTCTATTCGCTTCAAGTGAGTGGCCGGTATTTTATCAATCCTCCGCAGTGCTTGGGGATCTAATAAAGAATGAAAGCGATAATCTCTCCGATGAACTGAAAGTTACTACCAGGATACTTACAGCCAATATCGATGAGAGTGTTCAGAGGATATTTAACAGAATTCCATACATCCTGGTCCTGATTATCACTATGACTCTGATATTCGTGGGCGCCGGGATTTACTTGATCGTAAGACCTTTAAGGATCGTTACAGCCGGTGCAAAAGCTATTGGGGAGGGATGTCTTGATTGCAGGATAAACATCGCATCAAAGGATGAAATGGGGGAATTGGCAAACTCTTTTAATAATATGGCTTATGAATTGCAGAATAAGTCCTCAGAAATGAAGAAAAAAACCCAGGAACTAACTGCTCTCTATACAGTCGCAAAAACCGTAAGTCGTTCCCTTGATCTGGATAAAATACTAAGAGATACGTTAAAGACCGTATTGCAGATAATGGGGGCGCAAGGCGGAGGGATATATCTTGTGGAAGAAGATGGAAGATACTTGAACTTGAAGGTACACGTTGGTCTTTCCCCTAAGTTTATTGAAGTTGTGAAAAAAATTGAATTCGGAACAGGCATTTCCGGGGAAGCCGCGAAATTGAAAAAACCGGTATCAATGGAAATATCCAGGTATCCAACTTCTTATCTTGTCCCATTGCTGCAGGAAGAAATGGTAAAATCGCTTGCCAGCGCGCCTATTTTATACAAAGAGAAGATACTTGGCGCCATAAACATCATCTATCGCAGGCCATATTCTTTCTCTCAGGAAGAACTTGACCTTTTTGGCTCAATTGCAAGCGAACTGGGGGTTGCAATCGAAAATTCCCGTTTATTCAGCGAATTAGAACGACACAATAAAATGCTTGATACTCTGTATGCAATTGAAAGTGTGGTAAGCAGGTCACTTGACCTTGAAGAGATATTCAATGTGGCACTATCAAAAGCACTTGAAGTGACAGAGACAGAGGCTGGCACATTGTATTCACTCGATGGAGACATCTTGCGCCTTGAGGCTTTTTCAGGGCTTTCCACTGAGTTCAAGGAAAATGCACTTTTCCGTAAAATGGGTGAAGGTATACCTGGAATTGCAGCACAATTAGAAAAACCAATAACTATAGATATTTCCCAGTTTCCAAGTCCTCATTTGCTTCCTTATGTGGAAAAGGAGGGGCTTGTTTCATTTATTGGAACCCCACTAATGTCAAAGGGGAAGGTAGTTGGTGCAATGGGTCTGGGAACGGGTAAAAAAAGAATATTCACGAAAGAGGACCTTGATTTATTACTCTCAATCGGGAATGTCATAGGTATTGCGGCAGAAAATGCGAAGTTATACAAAGAATCCAGGGAAAACCTGCAAAAATTGCAGAAAGCATACCAGGAATTGCAAACACTGGATAAAATGAAAGATGATTTGATAGCAAACGTTTCACATGAATTGAAAACGCCCCTTATTTCTATAAAAGGATATGGGGAATTATTATATGATGAAAAACAGGGTGGACTTTCGGAAGAGCAAAAGAAGAGCCTTGAAGCCATTATCAGGAATGCTGATCGATTAACTCGTTTGATAAATTCGATATTGTTCATTAGTAAATTGCAGGCAGGAAAAATCGAATTCAAATTCGAATCTCTGAATATGAAAGAGATCCTGAAAATGTGTGTGGACGATTTCAAACGGATCATGGATAAAAAACAGATTCAACTTGAAATTGATATTCCGGAAATACCACATATCCTGGGAGATAAGGATAGATTTATAGAAGTAATAACCAATCTCCTTGAGAATGCGATAAAATTTACTCCCGATAAAGGAAATATCTCGATAAAAGCGCAATGTGAAGAAGATTTTGTCCATATTATAGTATCAGATAACGGGATAGGGATTTCACCCGAGATATTGCCAAAACTGTTTACGCGATTTTATCAGGTTGATGCTTCAACTGCCAGGAAGTTTGGTGGAACAGGTCTTGGGCTTTACATTACAAAAAATATAATCGATGCCTTTAAAGGTAAAATATGGATTGAAAGCGAGGCAGGAAAGGGAACGACTGTCCATGTGCTGTTACCAGTTTCAAAAAATAATATAAAAATCAAATGAAGAAAAACGATGGGCAATTTATTTACGGTGTGGAGTCAAGGGGTAGAGAAAGCCTCACGCCTTCAGGATGAGGATGAATCGTACCCCCTATAATACCTATCCCGAAAAACAGATGTTAAGGCTGCATTTTTGAGATAGGCAAAGAATAAATAGGAATAAAACCATATAAAGTTTGTTAAGGTTGCAGATGAATAAGAATGAAACTATCAAAGCCACTCTGAAAGCTACAAAAGCAAAGCGTAGGACTCAAATGTGCAGAGTTTATGAAACCAAACTAGACTTATCTCATCTTAACCATGCAACACAGGAACACCTGTACCGATTATTCCTTGAAGCAAAATGGTTCTATAATTATATTCTATCTCAGCATAAAATTTTTGGAATGGATGATAAAGTTCATGAAGTTCCTGTAAAGGTCAAAGATATATTTGAAATTCGTGATCTGCGCTGCCTTTCTTCTCAGATGAGGCAAGGACTGATCAGCAGGACACAGGAAAATATTAAAAGTCTATCAGAACGCAAAAAGAAGGGTCATAAGATAGGAAAATTGAAGTACAAAAGCGAAGTCCGGTCCATCCCTTTGAAGCAATTTGGCAATACTTTTAAAATTCTGGATAAACGGTATATAACGATACAGGGTCTAAAACAAAAACTAAAAGTAATTGGATTAAAGCAAATACCGGAAGGTGCAGATATCGCAAATGGTGCTTTGATCCACAAAAACGGTAGCTACTACTTATCGATAACAACCTATCAAGAAAAGACAAAACAAATAGCTGTGGTCGAAAAATCGGTTGGAATAGATTTCGGTCTTAGCAGACAACTGATGCTTTCAAGAACCGGGATTGCGATCCAATACACTATTCCAGTCAGTCCGAAACTCAGGAAACTTGCACAAAAACTCAGCAAGCAGGAACTCCATAGCAAGAACTGGAACAAGACAAGGATCAAACTCAATAAGGAATATGATAAAGCAACCAACATCAAGCAAGATATTAAAAATAAGGTAGTTAGCTTCCTGAAAGATAAATACGGAACAGTCTGTTTTCAGGATGAAAATGTAAAAGCATGGCAGAGGATATGGGGCAGGAAAATCTTAACAACATCAATCGGCGGGATAATTAGCACACTCAATAAAAAGGTGCATACTCCGATTGAAGTGCCTAAGATGTACCCATCAACCAAAACATGCTCAAAATGCGGAAACATCCAGGATATAGCTCTGGATGAACGGGTTTATGTTTGTAAGAATAAGAAATGTAGTAATATCATGGACAGGGACTATAATTCAAGCATAAACATTGAGAATGAAGGATTAAAACGAGTAGGTATGGTGCGTACCGAATTAACGCCTGTGGAGATTGAGTCCTCTACTTTATTGTTCCTGAGATACTTCAACAGTATCCCATACGTCAAAGCAAGCTCGGTCAATGAATCAGGAAGCTTCACAGCTTTAGCGTGAGGTAGTTCACACATGCAAAACATAATTGTTTATTGATAGGGACCTAATGAAAACATGAAAAATAATTCCTATATGACATTTTTGGTGATTTGAATGGTAAAAATCATGGTAGTGGATGATGAACCCGATACAGTGGATCTGATAAAACTGGTCCTTGAAACAGAAGGGTTTGAGGTTATATCAGCGTACAACGGCAAAGAGTGTCTTGAAAAACTCAAAATGGAGAAACCGGCATTAATTTTGTTGGATATCATGATGCCTATGATGGATGGTTGGGAAGTTTTTCATAGAATAAAAGAAGAATACCATGATATACCTGTGGCAATCTTGACTATCCGCGATCGTGACATCGATAAAATGTTGGGACTTCATGTCCTGAAAGCCGACGATTACATCACAAAACCATTCGGAAGACAGGAATTAGTTGACAGAGTAAGGAAAATAATTAAAATAAAGAGTTAATTGCAGGAACTGGCAAATAACATCCCATTCCAGCACGATGTGGGGACCAACATCAATGATTATGAGGCCTTGTGTGGGTTCCTGCGACTATATATTTACAGTCGCTCATTGCGATAAATGTAAAAGCTTCATCCTGGCTCATGTATACGGCCTGTTCTTTTTTTAGAATGGTTTTAATTTCTTTATTCTCAAGCTTTGCATCCCCCGTTAAGAGCAATAATATTTCGTCATGACCATTGGGTGCCATTTCTCTTTTCTCTCCACTGGATACCTCTCCATAAACAAGGTACACGCTGTGTTTTTGTATTTCCTGAGAACCAACAACATATTCTTTATATTTCTCTCTATAAAGGTCTCTGATATTGAACAATTTCACTAAAATCACTCATCCTTTTACTTTGAAGTAAAGACTTATAGGGTTTTTGGTTTTGTTTCTTGTCTTAAAATCAAGTTTTTCAGAAAATTCTACCTCCCTGAAACCAGCCGTTTTTAAAAATCCCCTTATTTCTTCAATAGTATATCCCCAGACTTCAAAATGCTGCTCAAATCCAAAATCAGGGAAAATACCATCCATAATAATTACCCCTGTTTTTTCCTTGATTTTTCTTTTCCAGATTATTCGGTTCTCATCCTTATCGGGAGTTATTACTTCCTGGAACGGCCTGGAATTTATCAATACGTCAAATAGAAATATTCCATCATCGTTAAGGCATCCTCTTATTTTTCGAATGACGTTTATCAAATTATCTTTTCTTATATGAGAAAGCACATTCCCAATGCTGTAAACAAGATCAAATTTTCCGAAATACGGCAGCTCATCTTTCTCGATATCAAGAATCATGAAATCTGTTTTTTGCTTATTACTGGCATTCCTTTTCTTCGCAAGCTCGATCGCAGATTGTTCAATATCTACCCCGGTTATTGAAAAACCTTTTTTTGCGAACTCAAGAGCATGCAACCCTCCACTGCATCCGATATCCAGAATTCTTTTAGTCCCTGGAATGTACCAGGTAAGTATCTGTTCAACTTCAGTAATGTGTTCCCCATTTGAATAATGTGACTTTTCATATATTTCAAGTCCTGAGTTCCTGTAAAGTCCGGTCATTGTTACTATGTAAATTGGATATGGAAACCTTCGGATGATAAACATTTCATGATCAGGGTCCCCTATCTAAATATTCCCCGTTTAACCATCTGGTGCCAGTTATAATTGCCATCTCCCTTTTCATTGAAACAAGATCATCACGATCAAGTTTGTTAATATCGTTTTTTCCCACGATTCTGGTGAGGTTAGCTATTTCCTGAGTTGATAAATTGATGAAATTGGATAGTTTTTCAATAGATTTTTCAACGTTTACCTGCTCTGAAAGTACCTGATCTGTTGTGGTCACACCTGTCGGGCACAAACCGGTATGACAAATCCTGTACTGCTCGCAATTGATAGCGATTAGGGCTGCTGTGCCGATGTAAACAGCATCTGCGCCAAGAGCGAGGCATTTGGCAAAATCAGCACAAGTGCGCAGACCTCCGCCTCCTATAAGAGATATCTTATCTTTTACACCAAGATCTGAAAGCACTTTAAAAGCACGCGGCAGAGCTGCAAAAATTGGAATTCCCACATTTTCCCTCACATAAAGATTGGTAGCCCCGGTGCCTCCGCCAAAACCATCAAGAGCGATAAAGTCAACCCCCGCATCGACAAGGATCTGAATATCCTTTTCGACATTTCCACAGCCTAACTTCGCACCTATGGGAATTCCATCTGTGAGATTACGCAGCCATTTAACTTTTTCTTTAAGTTCTTGCGGGGTGGTTATGTCAGCATGATGGGCTGGAGAATATGCGGCTTCACCGCTCTTTAAGCCTCTGATCTTGGCAATTTCCGGAGTAACTTTACTTGCGGGCAGATAGCTCCCTTTACCCGGATAGGCTCCTTCTCCAAATCGGATCTCTACTGCTGCGACCTGCTTTAGCATGTTCTCATTAATACCGAATCGGCCGGTGGAATACTGGGCAATAAGGTAATCTTTTGCAATTTTGAGGCTCTCTTCTAAAACTCCGCCTTCACCTGAATTGAAAGCGAGTTTCAGCTTTGATGCAACCTGTGCGATCACCAGCCTGACATTTTTAGAAACAGCTCCAAAACTCATCCCGGAGATCAGGATTGGGGATGAGACTTTTAGCGGTCTTCCTGCTTCAGGTCCGATACAGAGTCCGGTATTTACCTCATCTTCCTTATTTAGCGGAATACTTCCAACCTGGGCAGGAATAAAATGCAGGTCATCCAGGGAGAGGGGGAGTTTTTTCAATGATCCCATTGCGGCCACCACGCTTTCGCCCATGGCTGCCATATCTTTAATATCCGCTATGGTTCGATAAAAAGAACCATCTTCCCAGGATCTCTTTTTTCTCATCAAGGTATTACTTGCCCCGACCTCTTCCTTGTCGCAGAAATATAACCCCGTGAGCTTATTTTCAAAATAAACAGAGCAGAGGCTACAGGTGCATCCAGAGGCTTTAATATCACAAATACTTTTACCCATGGAACAGTATAAAATCTCCGCCTCACAATCGTGAGGGTAACTGGGACATTCCGGGCAAAGACAATTTTTTCGGTTTTCCGGTGTGTTCTGAACTATCATCATAATCTCTCCATCCCATCCGCGCTATAATGCCTTTTGTTGTAATAATATGCTATTATGCCAATCGCAATCCATGCCCCTGCAAACATAATAGCATTGAAATTCAAATAAATAGCAAGGATAAAGCAGCATAATAGCCCAAGTATCGGAGGAATCGGATATAGTGGCACCTTGAAGGTACGGTTTGCATCTGGCATTTTTTGCCTTAGTCGCACCACACTTATATTGATGAAAAAGAACGTTATCAAAGTTCCGAAGTTAAAGACCGAAGCAAGCCATTCCAGGTTGCCATGAGTAACAATAACAATTAATGCAATTACAATGCCACTGATCAGCACTGTAAAGAAAGGAACACCATTTTTTGAAACTCTTGCAAGTGAACCCGGGATTACATGCTGTCTTGCCATTGCAAAGAGAGCCCTTGAACCTCCAAGAATGGAAGCCATAACTACGGACGCTGTTGCAAACAGCGCGGAAATAGAGATGAATTTCAGCACGAAGAAATTATTTGTTGCTGCTCTCATTGATACTTCCAATGGTGCACTCGAAGCGCCTATGATCTTCCAGTTCAACAGCCCGACCTCAACCGCCGAAACACCAATATAAAGCAAGGTGCTTACTCCAAATGCGAGCATTATTGCCCTTGGCACTGTCTTCTCCGGGTTCTTTATTTCTTCAGAGAGTACTGTAACCGTATTGAAGCCTATGAACGCAAAGAAAATTATTGCTGCGCCTGAAAGCATTCCAGCAAAACCCCCGGGAAAAAACGGATGATAATTGGAAAAATCCCCGCGTGAAAATAGGAAAAAGCCTCCTACAATTATGAAAAGCACAAGGGCTGTAACCTTCAGTATCACCAGTAAATTGTTTGTGCTTGAAGCTTCTTTTACTCCTTTGAAGTTTAACAGCATGATGAGCAAAGGCAGTGCTGCCCCGATAATTATTATTAAACTTTGCATGACCGGAATTCCAAGAAAATATACAAAGTATGTTGCGAATCCTATGCTAACTGCGCTTGCTCCCACTATATAGTCAAATGATTTAGTCCAGCCAACCAGGAATCCCCAGAATCTTCCGAACGCCTTATCTGCATAAATATAGGAACCTCCAGCCTCGGTAATGAATGAGGATAGCTCGGCAGAACTCAATGCCGTAAGAAATGCAGTAGCTCCTGCAATCATGAATGAAAGTATGACAGCAGGTCCTGCGATCCCGGAGGCAACACCACTCAGGACAAAGATTCCTGCGCCAATTATTGCCCCGATACTTACGTTCGTAGCCCCTAACAATCCCAGACTTCTTTTCAATTCAGGCATTCTTAATCCCCTTTTTTTATTTTGCTTCTACTACTCCTTCTCCCGCCTTTATTATTTTATCTATCAACCCATAATCCACTGCTTTCTCTGCCGTAAGGAAAAAGTCCCGGTCGGTATCCCTCTCAATGACTTCAATGGGTTGCCCTGTATGATAGACGAGGATATCATCCAGAAGGTTCTTCACCCGGTTCATCTCTTTTGCCTGGATCTGGATATCCGATGCCTGTCCCTGTGCACCGCCAAGAGGCTGGTGTATCATTATTCGTGCATTAGGAAATGCCATTCTCTTTCCTTTAGTTCCACCTGCCAGTAAGATCGCAGCCATCGAGTCAGCCTGTCCCACACAAATAGTTGCAACATTGCACTTAATACACTGCATTGTATCATAGATAGCAAGACCGGCAGTAATCGTCCCCCCAGGGCTATTTATATATATACGGATATCGCCATCGAAATCTTGTGCTTCTAAATATAGGAGTTGGGCGATAATACTTTCCGCCATATCATCATTGATTTCACCATTGAGAAATATTATCTGCCCATCCAGAAGACGAGAGTAGAGGTCAATTTGTCGAGGACCCTGTTGTGTTTGCTCAGTTACGAAAAACGTGTATGGAATTCCCATTGTTCTTACCTCCTTTAAGGTTCAAATCGCATAACATCGAACCGAATCCAGACCTCCTGATTTAAGATTATTACAGCCTGATGATATTTAACCCCCACGAATCATCTGAGAGATAAACTCAAGCGATGCAATGCAAATTGAAAATTGCTCTGAATATTATATAAACCCATCGCTTAAGCAGTAAATAGCTTCAAATATAAAGAGAATAAATCTGTTTAATGGGGGTGTCCACCCGCATCACTTTTATGAACTACCTGCAAAGAGATTATTTTCATTGCGACAGGGTAGCCAACTTCTTCTGCGGTCTTTACAGCTTCATCAGTATTTTTTGTAAACTATTCATTCTCCTGATTACACTTTCTTTTTAAGGTCATTTGCAGCTATCAAAATTGGATCCCATACAGGTGCAAATGGAGGTGCATAACTCAAATCGAGGTCCCCTATATCTTCCACAGTCATTTTAGCTGCTATGGCTGTTGCAAAAACATCTATTCGCTTCGAAATACCCTCCCTGCCGACCATTTCGGCACCGAGAATTCGGCCGGTGTTCTTTTCCGCAATTAACTTGACCCATACCTTACTGCCACCAGGATAATAATGAGCTCTTGAATTCTGCTCAACCACATTGGAGATAAAATTGAAACCTTCTATTTGTGCATCTATTTCGGAAAGACCAGTCCTTGCAACTTCGAGGTCAAAGACCTTTAAGACGGAAGTTCCGACGATCCCTTTGAACGAAGCATCCCCACCTACCATATTTTCTCCTGCTACTTTCCCCTGCTTGTTCGCAGTGGTTCCAAGAGGAATATAAACTTGTCTTTTAAGGACTTGATGATAAGCCATTGCACAATCCCCGGCTGAATAGATGCCGGGAACATTCGTCTCCATCCGTTGATTGACGTTGATTGCTCCTGTGGGGTCGATTTCTATCCCTGCCTCCTTTGCAATCTCTGAATTTGGCCTCATACCAATACATACAATTACAATATCAGCATTGATTGACTCATTGTCCTCTAAAATCGCTTCCCCGACATAACCATTTTTACTGATGAATTCCCTCACCGATGTGGATTTAAGGAGCTTAACATTGTTTCTTCCAAGTTCTTCCTCTACTATTTTTGGTAATTTCTTCATCCATAGTCCCCAAAATATCAGGCCACGAGCTTATCATATTGATATTCGTTCTCTTCTCCTGTCTTGAGGTTTTTAACAAGTACAGATTGTTTTGCCGGGTATATTGCAATTACTTCATGATAGAGAAATACATCGATGTCCCTTTTTTCTTTAAAGAATTTTGAATCGTGCATAACAAGATCTTCCGGAGATTTAATTAAATCCGATATAAGGTACGGCAAACCGCAGGAACCATAGGAAATATGACCACTTTTTTCAAATACAAGTATCTCAATATCAGTTCTAAGTTTTCGTGCTTTACTCGCTGCGCTCAGCCCGGCAGCTACCCCGCCAATTACCACAATACGATTACCAGATTTTAGCGATTCAAACGACATTCTTATCTTCCTTTCTTGCGCCGTAAAGCCTTCAACAACAGTTCCCTCTGCTTCCAGACCTGCGGCTTCTGCCCTATCTGTCACATATTTTATAGCCATAGCACCCTCCTGACTTAAAGCGAGTATGCGTATTCCATCGGAGCAGATAGTGGGATTGATCGATAAGCAGACTCTTCAATATCTTTATGTGGTGGTATTGATATAAGTCTATCTGGTTGAAATACTATTTTATGTTGGCTGCATTGGATTTCGAGGATTTTATCTACCCAAGTAATATATTATTAATAATTAATTTTAAAGGAGGCGGAAAAGTTTAAATAGCTCTTTCTTTGATATAAAAAGCATAAGAGAAAAGGGAGGTTAGACATGGAATTCAATATACCACAATCCTTGAAATTAGAGCATGAAGAGCTTCATGCCGAACTCACCAGGGCAACCCGGGTGAGCGGGAAGATAGGGGATTGTGCAAAAGCTGTTGCAAAGATTTTACATCCACATTTCATAAAGGAAGAAGAATACGCGATGCCACCACTTGGATTATTGTCTTTGCTGGCGGATGGAAAAGTCACAATGGAAATGAGAGATGCATCAAAAAAAGAAAATAAAATGGAATATATGCACTTTGCCGATAAACTGATATTGCATGCCCAGAACGAAGAAGAGGTTCTATATCCAGCATCCATATTGGTTGGCGAATACCTGAAACTAAGGCGCATTGAATAATGTCCAAATCAAAGATTAATGAAACAGGAGAGTATTATGGCAAGATTTAAAGTGGAGATTGAAAGACCGTTATGCATATCATGTGAGAGCTGCGTTAACATCTGTCCTGAATTCTGGGAGATGGCTCCTGATGGTTTTTCTCATTTGAAGGGTTCAAAAGAGGCAGGCAAGAATGAAGAAAGGGAAGTGGATGATGTGAGTTGCAACATCGACGCGGCAGAGAGCTGCCCGGCCATTTGCATCCATGTGTATGAAAATGGAAAAAAAATCATTTGAGATATTCGCATGCGAAACAAATACACTGAGGCTAACTATGTTTAAAAGAATTGACCATATAGAAATTATTCCCCGGGATATAGAGAAAACCATTAGTTTCTACACAGGAATCCTGGGTTTTAAAATTAAACAGCGGCAAAGGGTAGAAGTACCTCCTCTGGAAGAGATAGTTTACATTGAACTTAATGGTTCAGTTATAGAACTTATTAAGGTTACAAATCCTGCCCTTCCATCTCAAAATCCATGGCAGACTGGTTACAGGATGATAGCACTTGAGGTAGAGGACATGGATATGGCCGTAAAGTATCTTTCGAGTAAAGGAGTGGAAATAACCTGGGGGCCGGTGACTCTTGGGAACTCAAAAAGAGCTGAGATAAAAGATCCTGATGGGCTTTTAATCGAACTGCGGCAGTGGTAGAGAGTAGCTCAGATTAAAGTATTGACTATCTTAAGTTAAAGGAGATCAGAAATGGTAAAAATTGAAGGAAAATACAAGGAAGTCATGGATAGAACAGAATGGGTCGCTATAGCAACATGCGGGGAAAACGGCCCTCATGTGGTAGCGACATGGGGAGACTATGTGAGAGCCCTCGATACAAAAGATAACGAGGTAATAGTCGTTCCTGCAGGACATTATAACATTACAGAAGAGAATCTCAAGAAGAACAATCGTGTTGAACTGCTCATTGCTTCCAGGCAAATTGAGGGAACTTATGGCCCTGGGCAGGGGTGCTGCATCTCTGGAATAGGTGAACTCCAGACTTCGGGAAAATTCGCCCGGATGGCAAAGGAAAAATTTCCGTGGGCAAGAGGAGCGCTTGTTGTAACGGTGAAGGAAATAAACAATCAACTCTGAATACCCGGCTTAATCTATTGCATTACCAGCGTGTGTGTACAATCCTCTATCCTATCAGAGTGAAGTAAGAAATAAAAGACGAGCAATATGACAAAAGATACAAAACGAAGACTCTTAACCACAGAAGAACTTAAAAGCGGGGGTTTCATCCCGCAAAGACAGAAAGACCTGGTCGCAGTGAGATGCAGGGCTCCAGGTGGGCGCTTGACAGGAGCTAAATTGAGGAAACTGGCGGACGTTGCTGAAAAATATGGTGATGGAACTGTGCATCTATCAGTACGGATGTCTCCCGAAATATTGTATGTCAACATGAAGGACTTAACCAGTGTGATTGAAGAGCTTGGAAGTCTCTGGCATTCCCCCATAGCCACATGCGGTAGCAGGGTACGTGTTCCAACCGCATGCGGCGGTTGCGAGTATAATCCAAGAGGATGGACAGATACGCAAAAATTTGCAGTGGAAGTTGACAGGCGATATTTTGGTACAGATACGTATCACAAGTTCAAGATCGCATTTACTGGCTGTGTCATTGATTGCATGCGTACCCGTGAAATGGATCTGGGGTTTCAGGGAATGGTAAAGCCTGAACTGGTAGAAAGCCTATGCACTGGCTGCAGTCTGTGTGTCCACTCCTGCCATTCAGGAGCGCTTGAAATGGTAAATGAACTTCCAAAAAGAATATGGGACAGATGCGTATCCTGTGGGGACTGCATCAACGTATGTCCATCCAGTGCTCTTGTTGCAAAAAATGTAGGACATGCCGTTTATGTGGGAGGAAAACATGGACGGAACCCACATGCAGCGTATCCAGTTGCTGAATTCATTCCCGATGAAAAGGTCTTTGATGTGATAGATGGGACCCTTTCCTGGTATAAATCAAAAGGTAAACCGAGGGAACGCATTGGTTTCACCATAGATCGGGTGGGAATCGACGATTACAGGAAAAATATGAAAGATATTTTAGGAGAGTGTCTCCTCATGCAGAAGGATATTGAACAGCCGAAATGGAAAACTATATTCTGGCCAGGAGCTGCGGAAGCATTCCCCAGGTATGGGGATATTTGAATCGAATTCCGAAAAAGCAAATCAACACGACCGCTTCAGAATATCATGCAAATAACTATATGAGGGTCAAAACATTATAAGTTGTCCGGGGAAAGATATGCATTTTGAGACATATATTAAACAGATAATTCTGCAGACTCCAGATGTCAAAAGCTTTAGATTTGACAGGCCAGAAGGGTTAAATTGCAATCCCGGACAGTACATGATAGTGACTATCAAAAGTGAAGGGACAGAACTCAGGGAGCCTTTCACAATATCGAGCAGCCCAACAGAGACAGACTTTCTGGAGTTGACCAAAAAGCTGACTGGCCATCCGTTTTCAAAAGCACTTGACTCATTAAAAGTGGGAGATAAAGTGATCATAGATGCCCCATTCGGGGAGTTCACCTTCAAAGGGGAGTACGATAAGATCGCACTACTCGCGGGAGGCATAGGCATAACTCCGCTGCGGTGCATAATCCGCTATGCAACGGATAATCAGTTAAAGACAGATATAATCCTCCTTTACTCCAACAGGTTCGATGATGAGATTATATTCAAGAATGAACTTGAAGAAATGCACAGATTGAACAATAATCTAAAAGTCGTTTGCACTGTAACGCGACCTTCCGAAAAATGGAAGGGACTCGTTGGACGAATCGATAAAGAGATGGTACAAAAGGTAATACCTGACTATATGGAGCGTGTCTTCTATATATGCGGTCCCCTGAAGATGGTAGAAGCTATGGTAGTAATACTAAAGGATTTGAACATACCTGAAAAGCAAATAAAACAGGAATATTTCCCTGGATACTGACAACAATAATTATTTCATTCTTTAATTATTTCATCCGTGGTTTCTGATAGTGGACTTGTGATAGAAATCCCGACTACAAGAGACCATGGAGTTATCAAAACAGGCATTTATTTAAACGATTAGCTCCTAATAATTTGCTTGAGAGTGGTTTTACCCATGATTTCTCTATGTTTAAAATCGTGAGGGGTTGCATTGAACTTCAAACATGATATCGTCATAGTAGGCTCGGGTCTTGCAGGGCTTCGGGCTGCTGTTGAATGTGTGGAGGAAGCGGATGTTGCAATAGTGAGCAAAGTCCTTCCAACGCGCTCACATTCAGGTGCAGCCCAGGGAGGAATTACAGCCTCTATCGGCAATGAGGAAGAAGACCACTGGGAATGGCATATGTTCGATACTGTCAAAGGAAGCGATTACCTCGCTGACCAGGATGCTGTTGAGATTATGGTAAAGGACGCTCCCCGTGTGATTTATGAACTTGAGCATATGGGTGTTCCGTTCAGCCGCAATGCAGAAGGAAAAATCGCACAGCGCAACTTTGGAGGTCATACCAGTGAATATGGAAAAAAACCTGTAAAGAGAGCCTGCTATGCTTCGGACAGGACAGGAAGGGTGGTTCTTGACACCTTATATGACCAGTGCCTGCGCCACAACGTAAAGTTCTATCAGGAGCACTATGTCCTTTCCCTTGTTCTTAAAGAGGGGAAGTGCTCGGGATTGGTTACCTATGATCTCTCATCTGGTGAACTCAATCTCATTGAAGCAAAAGCTGTTCTCCTGGCAACAGGAGGATGCGGCAGGATCTTTAAGACCACTTCTAATGGATTTGCCTCGACAGGGGACGGTCTAAACCTGGCGCATGGGGCAGGGATCCCCCTTATGGATATGGAATTTGTCCAGTTCCATCCCACCGGACTTTATCCTTTAGGTATCCTTGTGAGTGAAGCTGCACGAGGGGAGGGCGGTATTTTACGGAACAGCCTTGGTGAGCGGTTCATGGAACGATACGCTCCGACTGTAAAAGACCTTGCTGCAAGGGATGTGGTATCAAGGGCAATTCTTACGGAAGTGCGAGAAGGCAGGGGTTTTGAAGGAGGTTATGTGCATCTTGACCTCACGCATCTGGGAGAGGAAAAGATACTTGAGAAGCTCTGGGAAATAACCTCTTTTGTGAGGATATATCTGGGTATCGATCCTGTTCATGAGCCCGTTCCTGTTTATCCTACATGTCATTACCTTATGGGAGGTATCCCTACTGATTCAGATGGAAGGGTGCTGCAAGACGAGTCAGGTACGATCACAGAGGGATTATACGCTGCAGGAGAATGCGCCTGCGTATCCGTGCATGGTGCAAACAGGCTCGGGTGCAATTCCCTGCTTGATACACTCGTATTCGGGCGAAGATGCGGATTGGCGATGAAGAAGGATATACCGGAAATTGAACATGATCCTGTCTCTTATGAGCCATTAAAAAAAGGCAAGGAGATGACAGCGAGTTTGCTCGACCGCAAAGGAAGCGAAAAAATCGATGGAGTCCGTCGAAATATGCAGTTGGTGATGATGGATTATTGTTCTGTATTCAGGGACGAGGAGGGTTTGAATAAAGGGATTGAAAATATCAGATTACTTAAAACACGATTCAATGACGTGGAAATCGTGAACAAAGGCAGGAATTTCAATTATGAACTTATGGAAGCGGTTGAACTTGGTCACCAGCTTGACCTTGCAGAGGTGATACTTCTTAGCGCCCTTTACAGAAAAGAGAGCCGAGGAGCCCACTTCAGGGAAGATTTTCCGGCAAGGGATGACAAGAATTTCCTGAAACACACCTTTTTTTTCCGGGAGGCGCCCGAAGTGAGGTATAAACCTGTGGCAATAATGCGATTCCGGCCTGAAGCGAGGGTATATTGATGATAATGAAATTCAAGATTTTCAGGTACGATCCGGATAAGGATGTTGAGCCTTATTATCAGAGTTACGAGGTTGAGGCTTCTCCGAAAGACAGGATACTTGACTGCCTCAACAGGATCCGTGCGGAAAATGACCCCACATTGTCTTTCCGGATGTCCTGCGGCCACGGTGTATGCGGGTCTGATGGTATGAGGATAAACGGCACAAGTGCTCTTGCATGCCAGAAGCTTGTAAAGGATTTTAAAGAAGACGAGGAGGTGCTGATAGAGCCATTACAGGTATTCAGGGTGATAAAGGATCTGGTTGTTGATATGGATCCATTCTTTGAAAGATACTATTCAGTCAAACCGTATCTTATCACAACAACTCCCGCGCCGGATAAAGAGCGGCTCCAGTCCATTGAAGAACATAAAATGTTTGAAGGCGCCATCCGCTGCATCCTGTGCGCCTGCTGCACAGCTTCTTGCCCTGTCAATCTGGATAAAGCCACTGAAGCGTATATAGGTCCTGCCGCGCTTGTCCGCTCTTTCCGATACCTTTTCGATTCGAGGGATGAAGGTTCGAAAGAGAGGATCGCTCTTCTGGATAATAAGGATGGGGCATGGGGATGCCAGACAAAATGGATGTGCACAAAAGTGTGTCCCAAGGAGATACCTGTTACGAAAGAGATATTCGAGGTCAAGAAGCGCATCCTGAAGAGTAAGAAAGGGAGGATGTGAAAACTGTTATATACTAACGACCAGAATGAATAATATGCTAATTTAAAAGGGGGTAAAATATGGCAAAAGAACCACAGAAAACTTTTGAACAGAATATGGAAGCAATGAGCAAAATGACCCCGGCAGACATGCAGGCTAAGATAAAAGAATTAGATAAGATATGCATCTGCGGAAAATGTCCCACGTATATTGGAACTGGAGAAAAGAAACTCACATTTTGTGCAATCGGGAAAAGCACAATGATCAAAAAAGATAAAGGCTGCCTGTGCCCAACATGCCCTGTCCAGAAGAACCTGGCTCTTAGATGGGATCGCTACTGCCTCAAGGGTTCAGGCAAAGAGCAGTCCGGGATGAAATAACCTTAGATCAAATGGCTCTGTACAGGAAATCCTGATTGATCTGATAAGCAATCAGAGAAAGAAAAAGCAGTGGCTGTCATGGAGATTACCTTTGAAACTCATCTCTCTCTATCCAGCGGCGCCATTTCGACTGGATTTGACGGTCTGGGCTCTGCGCCGCCGGGCAAATAATATAGTGGACCGGTGGGATGAGAAAACTTATCGTCGGGTGCTACCGCTTGATGGCCGGGCTGTAGATATTGCAGTTATGCAGACAGGCCCGCAGGATGATCCTGAACTTAATATCGAAGCCGCCAGCTCCGGACTTTCGCCTGAAGATGAATCTGCTATAGCAGCAATAGTTGAACGGACGCTGGGTACCGGGCAAGACCTCTTTGAATTTTATCGGTTTGCTTCTGAAGATGCTCAACTTTCACAACTGGCACAGCGATATCGCGGGCTCAAACCACCTCGCTTCCCTACACTTTTCGAGGCGGTAATCAATGGAATTGCCAGTCAGCAGATAACGCTTACCCTGGGCATTATCCTGCTTAATAGATTGGCAACGGACTTTGGCAATAACGAAACATTACCCGGCAACCTTCGCAGCGCTGGCATAGGTTACACGCATATGGCCGGGCTGGGCGGCCTTCGCCACGCACGGAAAGACTCACCTAACATGGGCTGGCATAATTCATCTTTCAGGGGTTTTGCTGACTACATGCAGACAGAAGAATTTGAGAAAAATTTAGAGGAGTTAATACATCTTGCAGAGTCGGAACAAATCGCATTAATGTGTGCTGAAGCCCTTCCCTGGCGCTGTCATCGCTCTCTTATTGCCGATGCGCTCTGGGTTCGTGATATCAGGGTTGAACACATCATGAGCATGAATCGCCGTTCACCTCATACGCTCACGCCTTTTGGACAGGTGAATGGTTTGAGCATCACGTATCCGCCTGATGCAGAGTCAAAAAATCAGCTCAAAAGTATATAAAAAATTAAACGATATAATACAAAATACCCAGCCACGAGAGATGTATTCATCAAACATGGAAATCATCTGATACAGGCGGTGCACGACTTGTAGTCAATCTGCAAGTAACATCGGCAGGTCATTTTCCAAAAAGTCTTCTTTTTTCTGCTGCAGACCAGCGGTAAACTTAAAGCAATTGTTTAAAAATAAACGATTGATCAGATAGTTTTAAATACTAATAAAGTATTCAGTATATTGTTTACCACGAGTGAACTATGGGAGCGGGAATTTATCGTGCTCTACTCATGCACCAGTTTCTCATTGGATCAGGATCCTGGCGTGTGAAAAGGGCACATTCCTTATTGTAAATCCCTATCTGGAAAATAAGTTAAAGAAAGATCGGAAAATATCAGGAATCTCATAATGTAAAGAGGTAAACATGAAAAAGACATTGATTATCGGATTGTTAGTTAATAAGCGGATGAGAGGTTAAATCATGATCGGGACAATAATTGTAATTCTGATTATACTCTGGCTATTGGGATTTTCGCTCCGTTTAGTTGGCGGCTTTATCCATATATTGCTGGTCATCGCTATCATCCTGATATTGCTCAGAATCATCCAGGGACGAAAACCTTTGTAGCCAGTGTAGAAAGGAAGCAATGGAAAATGACAAAAATAATAATCCGGCTGCCATATCCCAATGATGAGTTTAAATATGACACTCTCATCTCGGATCTTGAAAAGTTCCTGCATCAAAAATTAGACTCCAAGAACTGGAAATACGAAATATATCGAGAAGAGGAAATGAACGAACCATATAACTCAGAAAAAATGAAGGATGAAGAATTGACTGAGATGCTTGGAGAACCGATCGAGAAAGTAAGAGAAAGAGAACGGGTAAAAAGGCTTAATAAAATTCCCGAATAAATAACGGGGTGATATTATTGGATATGCGCGCCCGGGGATTGGGGGTGGTTACAAAAAATAATGGGCGCGCCTATTAATGAATAGTACTTGAGCACATATAAAGAAGACTGAACATTTGTGTACAGTTGTGTACATTCGTCCAGCGTTCCACGATCATGTTTGAATATTGCATATATCAAGTGATAAAGTTCAGGCCCAGATCTTTGGCGTAATTTACTGCTTTTTCAAATTCCATTTGAGTAAGACTTCGTGAAATCTCCGGGTATAAGTGTGCCTTCCATTCAGGCCTGTACTGATCCATGATATTCACAATAACTTTTTCTCCGTAATTATCGGAAATATACTTTAAAATGTTTTTCGTGCAGCACTCAAAATGATTTGGCAAAACAAGATGCCTTATCACCATTTCATTGTCCTTGAAGGCCATATCATGATTCCTTCTGACAATTTCCAGATAATTCTTGACTTTTGAAAGCTTTTGCGCGCATTCATTATTCCAGTATTTCCAGTCGCTCAGATAAACATCTATGATATCTTTCAATAACTCCATGGATCTTTCACTCATGTAAAAGTTGCTATTCCACACTGTGGGAATGTTGGATTTCACATACTGGAGACAGTCTAAAATGAAAGGCAAATGCGAGGCAGGTTCTCCTCCGACAAAATTCACATTGCGGCACCAGGAATTGCCATCAATGATCTGTGCCAATTCTTTCACGGTAACGATGTGACCGCTCTCATACCGCTGGCTTATCGTATAGTTCTGGCAAAACTGGCAGTGAAAAGAGCAGCCTATAAAAAATATTGTGAACGAGGGTACGAAGAAAGGCTCTTCTCCCCGGTGCTGGAACGCGGAGGAAATCAATGGCTTGTTTCCTGCTTTACATATCCCCAATTTCCCCTCTGCACGATTTACGTGACATCTCCTTTCGCACAGTTCACATGATTTTAATATGTGATTTGCTTCATCAACCTTCTTTTGCAGCAGGTTGTTTTCTCCTGCAATTATAAACTTTGCCTTTTCCTTGCCGAGCAAAATTGCACGGTAGCGCAGCAAAGCCTTTTTCACATTTTCCGACTCCAGATCATTTTTAGAATCAGGCCAGGCAAATTCAAACATATTCGTTATTTTCTTTTCCAGGGTTAAAATCATGATGGATTAGTGAACAAATCTCAGATCAAAACTAAAATCTCATTATGCCATGGATTTCATATCTCAACTTATTTACATAATTATTGAGACTTTCTATGTCTTTTATTCTTTTTTTTGAAAGGGATCTTAACCTTGACCGGATTTCGGTATTGGGCACAATACCATAAGCAGCGAGATGATTAATGATTTTGCGTGCAACAAGGTTTCCTTTTTTATCCCAGTCGGTCAATAACACGATTTTTTTTCCAGTCTTTGAGAGCGAATCCGTAAGATCAATCAATGGTTGCTGTGAAGCAAATTGTATCTTGCCACAGATGCCAAGATATCGCAAAGATCCAGCATCCTTTTTCCCTTCCACAATGATAATTGCCCCATCTTGTGCAAGTTCCTTAAGTTCCAGGATAATTTCTTCAAGTTTTTCAAGACGTCCTACATCTTCAAGATCACTTCGCGTCATTGCAGGCTCAGGATTTCTAAGATCTCTTCCTGTTTTCCCTGAAAGATCATTACCGATTTCTTGCTGCTTGCAAGACCGGATACGATCTCTATGTTTTTAGAACTGGTATTAAATAATTTTGATAAAAAAGAAATAAGTTCTCCATTAGCTTTTCCTTTCTGAGCCCTTTGTGCGATCCTGACTTCAATACGCTTGCGCCATGGATTATAACCCTGGATTGCAGTTTCTTTTGCTCCTGCTGTTATCTCAAGATCAAGGATCACCCCTTCTGCGGCAACTTTGATAGCATCTTTCATCGCTTCCTAAAATGACCGGACTGATATTAACTCGTGGGGTTAAGGGGTAGAGAATTCCCCAATCCGAAAGGTTATGTATGAATCGTATCCCTTACAATTGTAATACCTAACCCAAAAAAGTAGTTGTTAAGTTTACATATTTAAGGGTAGATATAACGATTTATAGTATCAAAACCCATATAAAGGTTGGTTAATATGAGAAAAGCATATCAATTCAGGATCATAGAAAATAGAAGTGGGGAATTTTATTGAAAAAGTATAACCTGAAAAAATATGATCTTATCGTGATCGGAACAGGTTCGGGAATGAACTATATTGGCTCGATCCTTGAAGAGAACCCTGATTTCAAAATTGCCGTAATTGATAAAGATGAACCGGGCGGAATATGCCTTACTCGCGGATGCATACCCTCTAAACTCCTGCTATATCCTGCAGAACTAATAAGGACAATAGGAACCGCGCAGAAATTCGGTATAGATGTGGAATTGAAAAATGTTGATTTTAATTACATTATGGAAAGAATGAGGTCACTTATTTCAGAAGACATTGGATCCATACGCATAGGACTTTCCAGCGACCCGAATGTTGATTATTATCACGATGTTGCAGAATTCGTATCCGCTTATACGATGAAGGTCGGCGACAAAACCATAACTTCAAAAATGATATTTCTCTGTACAGGCTCAAAAACTATCATACCGAAAATTAAGGGGCTGGAGGAAGCAGGTTATCTCACAAGTGATACTATATTGGAAATGGCGAAGCTTCCAGCAAGTATTGCCATAATAGGCGGTGGATACATAGCGGCAGAGTATGGACATTTTTTCTCCTCAATGGGTTCTAAAGTAACTATTATCGGGAGAAACAAGCAGTACATACCTGAAGAAGAGCCAGAGATTTCAATGCTGGCAAAAAGAGATATGTCCGGATTCATGGATATTGTCACAGGTTATGAAGTTGAGGAAGTGCAAACAACAGCTGTTGGAAAGAAAAAAGTGACTGCACGCGGCGAAGGGAATAAAGTTGATTTTATTGTTGATGAGATCTTAGTTGCATCAGGACGAGGGCCAACTCATGACATCCTGCATCCTGAGATAGGGGGAATAGAAACCGATGCAAAAGGATGGATAGTCGTAAATGAATATCTTGAAACAACCCAACCTGGTGTCTGGGCTTTTGGTGATGCTAATGGTAAATATCTCTTCAAGCACGTGGCAAATTTTGAATCAAGGGTCGTTTTCAATAATGCGATCATGAAAAAGAAGATCAAAATTGATTATCACGCAGTCCCTTATGCTGTTTTTTCATATCCTGAGATCGCAAGTGTCGGAATGGGAGAAAAAGAAGCCCTTGAAAAATACGGACAGACAAACCTGTTGATCGGTTTTCAAAAATATGAAGATACGGCAAAAGGCCACGCAATGGATGTAAAAGATTATTTTGTGAAAGTCATATTGGAAAACAATACCAGAAGGATATTGGGCGCCCATATCATAGGCCCATATGCATCTATTCTTATCCAGGAGGTCGTGAACCTCATGTATACAGAACAAGAAAATCCAGACCCTATAATCCAGGGAATGCATATCCATCCTGCATTAAGCGAGGTCGTCCAGAAGGCTTTTTATTCATTGGTGCCTCCGGAACATTATCATCATCTCCTGGGGCATATGGGGCTGGAATAGAACGCACTCGTTTTGGGCATAGAAAAAAATTGTCATGATCATGATGGTTGGCTCAGAAAACTTTTTATATTATTAACATAATGATTATTATGTGTAAATTCAGCCTGCTTTATGAAAAACAGAGCAGGTTAATATTTTAGTACAGCAATTTAATCCCTGGCCGCGGGATGGGGGATTAAAAAAAGCATAAGAGGTGAGATAAGTTATGGAAAATAAACAGTATGATGGCAAAGGACTGGATATCTATGAAGAAAGGGCTATATATCTGGCAAATATTGATGAAATGATATTAAAAACAATGGAAGTCCCCTTGGCCGAAAAGAAATATAATACCGAGAACGTGAAGCATGGTGTATTTGAAGAAATTGAGTTGATCAATATAATTGAAGCAGCTGAAAATATCGGATCCGTGAAAAATATTGATGTAGAGGAAAACCTATTTTCAAAAAAGGAATTTTTGAACGTCCCCGGAAATAACATGCCCCGACCAACATCCAAAAATAAATATCCGGCTCTACGGGATTATTCCAGATAAATCCGGGGGTATTTGAATTTTTTTATAGGCAAGAATCAGATGCAAGGTCTTCTTATATCATCAACATTATTATGATTTTGTTATCTTCTGTGATCTGAAAACTATGAACCAATTGCAGGTTGATATCAAATCTTAGTAATGTAACCGTATGTCACAGAATCGCGGATTATGAAAAACCATGAGAAGTGGGTAGTTATGATAGAGAAACATGATGACAGAAGAAAATTTGAAGAAAATAACGATGAAGGTAATGAAATCAAACACGGGAAACCGGGAAGCGAGCATGAATTAGACTCTGAAAAGAACCAGGATTATGTCTGGTGGTTGATATGATGGAGCAGACCGAAATAAACGATAAATCACTAAAAACATCTCAAAAAGAAATCAGTCAGTTCCTGGCAGATAAGAAGTCAAAATTGGACTGATTATCTATAAGAGGGTTAAAATCTCTTCAATAATTGCGGGAGTGTAACCTTTTTCATCTGTGAAACGTTTTACAACAACGGATTTATCTTTATCTTGTTCGTTGAACCATTCATCAGTAGCATAGACGAATTTGTTGAGCTTATGTTTGGTTTTTATTATCCGCTTTATTCGTGTTCTGTTATTCTCATAATCGGATTATTCAGAAAGCTTAATTAATCATAATACCTTTAAAAGCAGTGTTTTCATACTTAATTTTGTATAGAAATAGGTGATGGAGTTCGCCTTTAACCGCTCTACAGCTAATAACTCCTACCAACAAATATTACGAACGGAGACAAGATATGAGAGCGGACATCATAGCGATTGTAGGGATATTAGTTTTCATCTCAAGTTTGATTTCCTTGAGAGTTGGGTTATCGGTAGCAATAATTGAAATTCTCTTTGGAGCGATTGCTGGAAATTTAGGGGTTCAACCTGATGATTGGATGCTATATTTAGCAAGTTTTGGTGGAATTCTTCTAACCTATCTGGCAGGAACTGAAATCGATACAAAGTTGATGAAAGAGAGATTTAAAGAGAGCTTTCTAATCGGAGCATTATCTTTTTTGCTACCATTTATTGTAGTTTTTCTTTATACATATTATTTAGAGGATTGGAATCTTTCAGCATCTTTAATTGCAGGAACTGCTCTATCTACAACGTCTCTTGCTGTTGTTTATTCGGTTCTCGTGGAGACAGGCTTATCAAAATCTGAGATTGGTAAATTAATTATGGCATCCACATTTATTACCGATATGGGAACTGCAATTGCTTTAAGCATATTATTTGTTAAGCCTACACTTTATACAGCCCTTTTTATTTTAGTTTCGTTATGTGTGATTTATTTTGCTGGGAAATTTTCTCATCATGTTTTTGATAATCCGAAATTGAAGAACAAAGTGATTGAGCCTGAAATAAAATATATATTTCTATTGCTGTTTATTTTTATGTTCTTCGCAAATATAGGTGAAGGGCAAGCAGTCTTGCCAGCATTCGTATTGGGTTTGTTGATGTCAAAACATTTTACTGAGACATCCGGGACAAAGGAAGTAAGAAATAGATTAAGAACAGTAGCCTACGCTGTAATTACTCCTATATTCTTTATCGTTGGTGGCTTAAATATTTCATTTCCATTAATTTTATCCGCATTTGGCCTTTTTTCTATTCTTTTTGCTCTCAAAATTATAGCTAAGTTTCTCGGTGTTTATTTTCTTGCAAGAAAATATATTCCTGACGGGAGTATGTACACTACGCTCTTAATGAGCACAGGATTGACTTTTGGTACCATAGCAAGTGTTTTCGGATTAAATTCAGGATTTATTAATCAAGTTCAGTATTCGGTTCTGATTGGAGTAGTGATAGCAAGTGCGGTAATACCTACATTCATAGCTCAGAAGTGGTTTATGCCTGTTCACTCAGAGGACCTGGTGGACCTAAACAACGGAAAATGACTTCTGAAAAACACATAAATGCAAAAGATTATACTGTTCAACTTCAATCCAAGATAAAGGAGACTTATATGGAACAAGACCTGTCAAGAATCGGGGTTTCTCTTCCTGAGAACCTGCTGGTAAAATTCGATGAGATAATAACGAAAAGAGGCTATTCATCGCGATCAGAAGGTATACGCGACGCAATAAGGAGCTATATCCGTTACTATGACTGGATGAGCGAGGTGCAGGGTGAGAGAATTGGTATTTTATCAATGACTTATGATCATTCCCAGCGCGGGCTTGTTACCTCGCTGCTGGACATAGGGCATGATTTCACGGCTATTACAAGGTCGGCAATACATGTTCACATCAGCCATGACGAATGCGTGGAAGTGCTAATACTCAATGGTGAAGGCAAAGAAATAAAAGCTGTCGCCGAAAAGATCATAGCACTAAAAGGTGTAAAGAATGTGAAGCTGACCACTATTCGTCCCGGGGAAGAATTGTAAGTCATTCTCAATTCTTTTTATCGCAGCAGCAGTTCTTATTGTCTTCAGAGCAGCCTCAGGTATTTGATCTGCTGTCCACCGTGCTTATTGTTTCCTTCTATTTTCCGGATAACACGATCCGCCATACCGCCAGTGGCAAATACCATAACATCCAGGCCCCGCAGGGCTGCAAGTATGCTTGACTGGATTACGTCCACCTCAAAATCGCATTGAATACCTGCTTTTCTAACTGCCACTTTTGCAGAGGTTCCCATAGCGCCTATTTTGTGTGGGCGCAGCCTGGCTATTACTGCACATATCGTTTCCAGGTCGACTGCCCTTGATCCGCCTTCTATTACACACGGGATGGGCACTATATGGATATCCCCGGTTTTTGGTGAAAGAGTTCCTGTTTTCCCGCTAACCACAATATCCTCACCAGCTTTTGCATCATACAATACTGTGCCGATCGCATTATTTTTAACGTCCGATCCAGCATCAATTCTTGTCGTGAAAAGCGCGCCATTTTTCATAACCAGACCCACATTTTCCCCGGCGCATACATCCGTACTTGTTATCGCGCACCTTACTTGAAGAACATTAAAAGGTTTTGAAACTGACTCTACAAAATTCAGCATAGTTAGCGGTGAATCTCCTCCTGATATACCCCTTGCCTTTAACTCACGAAAAGTCTGGACAAAAGTTGGAAGTCGAAGGCCAGTCCCGGAAATCATGGCATGATCGGCAAATATTTGGGTCGCAGTGCCGTTATTTTTGATTTTTCCTTCATGAAGGACATATATTTCATCTGCCCATTTCGCTGCCAGGTCAACATCATGAGTGGAAAAAATGATGGTCTTGCCCTCTGCATTTAATTCATCAAGAATCTCGATAATTTCGGCACAACCCTGCGGATCAAGGCCAGCGGTTGGCTCATCAAGCACAATGATCTCAGGAAGCATTGCGATCACACCTGCGATCGCTACCCGCTTTTTCTGTCCACCGCTAAGGAAATGCGGCGGTTTATCTGCATAAGCATTCATCCCCACGAGGCATAGGGCTTCATCTACCCTTTGTTTTATTTGTGCACCTGTAAGTTTCAGGTTTTTCGGACCGAATGCCACATCCTGCAAAACCGTGGGTGCAAGAAGCTGGTCATCGGGGTTCTGGAACACCATTCCGACAGTGCTTCGAATGTGATGCAACCCCTTTTTATTATAAGCGAAAGGTTCGTTTTTCAGATATACAATGCCATCACCGGGTTTCAAGGTGGCATTCAGGTGAAGAAGTAGAGTAGATTTCCCGGCGCCATTCTGGCCAAGAATAGCTGTAATGTTTCCTTTTTCAACTGAGAAATCAATGGCATCCAGGGCTTTTGTACCGTCAGGATACTTATAGGTTAAATTTCTTGTTTCGATGATATTCATGTTTTTTCCCACTAGATCAATGCCATGTTTTGTGTTATGATCGCCAAATAAGCAAGGGAAAACTCAAATAATAAAACTGCAAAAAGTGCTGTGACGCTTATTCTTTTTGGATTTTCCCGATAGCTAAGGCTGTTTGTTTCACCGTCGTAACAGCGGGAGTTCATGGCTACAAAGAGTTTTTCACCCTGGTGTAAGGTGCGAAGAAAAAGTGTACTTGCCATCATTGAGGTCACTTCGATCTTTGTTCGAAAATTATTCTCTCCCCTCATTTGAGATGCCAGCCACATCCTCTGGGCTTCCCCTAAGAATAAAAAGATATAACGATATATTATCATGGTAAGCTCAATTACAACTTCCGGTATTCTAAGCCATTTTAATCCAGTGAACAGTTCTGTCATTGGTGTGGTAAGTGCAAGAAAGAATAGACACGCTGAGCCGGCAAATGCTCTTGATGCAACAAGAATTCCCGCATTTATCCCTTCTTTTTGCAGTACAAAAATGTGGGACAGTATTTCAAAAGAATACAAGGGGCTGTCAGTATATCCGAAAAACAAAGACATCAGCAGCACGCTAATAAGTCCAAATAAAAGTGGTGTTAACAGAAGTAATAAATATATATTAAGTCTTATCTTTGCAGCAAACAGTATAAGAATAGTTGCTGTTAGAAAAATTAAAATGGGTGTAATAGGAGATGTTGATGCGACAGTAATTAACAATGTTGTTATGGCAAATATGACTTTCAATCGTGTATCAATATACCTTAGCCTATTTGTATGGGCTATTGTATCGATCGTCGAGTAACTCATGTATTGTCTCTCTTTTTCTCTTTTCTGCCTGTGTATAGACCTGCCACGTATCCGATAATGCCTGCTCCGATAGCTGCCTGCAGTGAGAATAAAAGGGTTTCCATTTCCCCGCCCGGCGGTTTCCAGACGGGTGAAAACCACGGTAGATAATTACTCATTTCACCGATCTTATTCGCCGCCGCAGCATCGGTTCCGCCCCATTCCGGGGTGGTCCCGATCATGTGCGGCACAAATACTGTCAGCAATCCGATGACAGCAATCAAAAGAACCACTATTTTTGTGAGTTTTTTCAGCTCAGACATTTTTCGCCTCCTCTAATGCTACTTTATCACTTACCTGGAATGCCCTGAACACATCCGGTCTTAATTCCAGAAGGTACTTGAAAATCAGCATGGTGACAAGTCCCTCGATTAATGCAAGTGGCACCTGTGTTACTGCAAAGATGCCCATAAATCCGATAAAGGATTTCATGACCCCTCCCAGGGGGGCAGGAAATGCCAGAGCAAGCTGGAATGAAGTTGTAACATAAGTTGCCATGTCTCCAAGAGTAGCTGCCGCAAACACTGCAAAATTGAATCCACCTATATCCCGAAGGGCCCTATAGACCATATATGCAACAATAGGCCCTACAATTCCCATGGAAAAGGTATTGGCGCCAAGAGTGGTGATACCTCCGTGAGCCAAAAGCAGCGCCTGGTATAACAGCACTATTACGCTCATTACTGATGTGACAGCAGGTCCAAATACGATAGCTCCAAAACCTGTGCCTGTGGGATGGGAACTACTGCCTGTTACTGAAGGTATTTTAAGAGAAGAAAGAACGAAGGCAAAAGCGCCTGCCATCGCAAGCATGGGTTTTGAATCGGGATGTTCTTCCGTGATTTTTTTCAATCTCCATACGCCATAGATAATAAAAGGAGCACTGAGGCAGTACCAGAAAATTACCCATGTCAGCGGCAGGAATCCTTCCATTATGTGCATAATCGACGATTCATGCAGCCAATGATAAAAGAATCTGTGTTTTTGGATTATAGTTATTACCTGAATGGATAATGATGGACTATTGTTCAATTTTTACGAATATTCTTTTGCGCGTCACTGGTACCAGTTTTTTCCATTCTATTGTGGAATCTTTTTCGATATTGAAATCTTCAACTGTAGTTTCAGGTGACTTTCCATTGACTTCATAAATATAGAAACCCTGCTCACCATCGATGGAGATGACAAATTCTTTATCACGGACTTCCTTTACTTCCACTCCCGATACCTTTTTCAAGGTCTCAAGAATACTTGAGCCTTTTGGTACATTAACTTCGCACGTGTCAGCAAAAGCATTAAGAAGAGTGTCTATATTTTCTATTTTACATTTGAGCACATGGGTTTTACCAAATTTCGTTCTCCGGATCAAACCGGCTGCTTCTAAAATATTTACATGCCTTGCCACAACAGGATTTGAAAGATTTAGCTCCCTTGCAAGCCCTGAGATGTGCATTTCTTTTTTTGCCAGTGTCTTTAGCATTTTCAAGCGAGTAGCGCTGCTCAGCGCCTTGAATAAATCGTTGTCCATATGGATAACAATTGTTGCTCAAATAGTTAAGTACTTTCCCTGAATTTCAAATAAATCAATGCTGTTACGACCAGGATCAAGGCCAATATAATTACATAGGATAGATGATTACCTTCGAGTGTGAAGCCAAAAATCCCATTATCGCCGCTTTCAGATTCGCTCGGTAGTCCTACTGCATTTGAAAAGCGCTCTTCTATCCCTTTATCTCCTGTTATTATATAGGTCAAAACGCTTAAGACCAGAAATATTACCACGATCGCCCCGAATATAATAATTCCCTTTTTATTACTTTGCGGCTGCTCCATCGGGATTCACCTCTGAAAGCATATCCGGCCTGATCCTTTTAATATATGACACTACATACCCGGTAATGAAAGACTCTATTATAGCAACACCCATGTTCACTGCAGCAATGAGCGACAATCCATAGAAAGTAGTTGTGATATCCTGGTGAACACCCTGTATTCCGGATATGAGAATTATCAATATCATTGCTATGTTTCCAAAAAGAAGTCCGATAATCGTTGCAATTCCGGCTCTTGAGAACGTATCGAGATTCAGCTTAAGAAGAGACTTATATATGGCATATGAAACAGTAACCTCCGTCATGTTGACGAGTATGTTTGCACCTATCATCCCCCATCCGCCATGGCCGATAGCGGCCGATAATATGTTTACGATAAGAACGATGATGCTGCCGATCGCAGGCCCGGCAAGTATGCCTATAAGTGGGGTCAGGTTTATGTGTACACCTCCAAACAGGGGTATGCTGACCTGGAATATCGCAAAAGAGGCGGCAGTTAACATCGCTGCCAGTGTTATTGTTTTATTGTCTATTTTCCTGATTTTCTTCAACCAGTACAGGCATAAACCTAAAATTATGATGGCCAGGATCCACCATATAATAACCCACTGAATTGAAAATGTCCCATCCGGAAGATGTACATGCGCCATGATTTAACTTTCCCTCATCATCCGGGAAATGTTCTTGATCAACTCATCAATTGTCAGGGGGCAATTATCCATAATAACGCCCGGATCTTTTCTTATTCCCTCGTATATCCGGACAACATTGGGCTGCCTTAATCCCGACATTTCCAGGAGATTCTTGTCATAAAATATTGACTTGGGTTTCCCCTCTGCAATAATAGAACCATCTTTCACTATGCAAACACGGTCTGATATCCTCGCTGCCATGTCAAGGTCGTGTGTCGCTATAACGATACTGATTCCGTGGTTATTTTTTAAGTTAAGGATGATGTCCTCTACCATTTGCGCGTGTAACGGGTCAAGGTCAGATGTAGGCTCATCCATGGCGATCACTCCCGGCTTCATGGCAAGAACCCCGGCAATGCAAACCAGCCTTTTTTGGCCACCACTCAGATAGCCCGGTATTTTATCAGACAATTTTTCGGCACCAACTGCTTTTAATGCACTCAAAGCTTCCTCCCTTGCTTGTTCAATATTAAATCCCATGTTCATGGGGCCAAACATCACGTCATCTAATACTGTTGGTGCAAAAAGCTGATCATCCGAGCTCTGGAATACTACTCCAACATCCCTCCATATATCTGAAAGACTCAAATCCAGCTTCTTGCCCATAACTGTGACATTACCGCTGCTGGGTCGCAGCAATCCGTTCAAATGCTCGATGAGCGTGGACTTGCCAGATCCGTTAGGTCCGCATAAAGCCACGATCTCTTTTTCAAGCACCCTGAAACACATTTCATGAATCCCATGGCTTCCATCGGGGTAGATGTGGTTTGCACAATCAACATGAATGAGCTCTTTTGCACCAGGCGTACAAGCATTACAGGTGTGTATTATCTGGATTTGTTTTGGGATTGTCAATCGTATCACTCTTAAAACGGTAATTTAACGAAGTATATTAGATAAATCACTAATATCGTCGCACCAAGCATAGTAAAGTATTCACCTATGCTCACTACAGGCATCCTGGTAGCAGCAACGTATCTACCATTGAATCCCCTGGATTCCATGGCCTTATTGATCCTATCAGCCCTATCGTATGAACGTATCATGGTGAGGGCGAACACCTCGGCAAACATCCTGCTCTGCCTGCGCGCGCTTTTTAAAAGCCCACCGCCCCTTGACCTGAGAGCTTTGATCATGGATTCGACCATTTTCAAAGTCGTAAAGATAAACCTGTACGACATAAGAAATATCTGGTCGATCGGATAAGGGAAAACCCGATATATCATGGATGAGAAATAATTATACCTGGTTGTCATAAGGAAAAATAACGAATAGGTCACAGATGCAAGGGATTTAAACAGAAGCGTTAGAATCATTAGCAGCCCATTATCAGTGAGAGTAAGGGAAAAGTATGGCGCGCCCATGGAAAATATTGGATTCCCTGGCTCGTTCCACATTATTATGAGCGCCAATGATAGAATAAATATAGAGGGCATCATGTACCACTGGAACAATTTTTTGATTGGCAGGCCCGATAAACCGTATAATGCAAAAACGACCAGGAAAAGGCATACTGCCAGTATGAGGCTTTTATCGATCGAAACAAAGATTATGATAAGTACAAGCATTAATGCCTTGGTCCAGGGGCTTATCCTGGAGAAAAAAGAAGTACTTTTTTCACTGTAAAATGTGATAAGGTCAAGGTCTGGTATGTGGGGAGATAGTTCGCTCATCCGGTAATACCCCATTGATTATCAGGAGGACAGCAACAGCACGTATCATGCTTGATCCTGCCACAGATGCCCATGTTCGGATGCCCCAGTGAATTGCATATTTTATCGACCACATCCTTGGATACAAGCCCTTCGAACTTCAAAGCCACCTTGCAAGCTTCCTGCGCTGTAAGCCCATAATGCGAGAGCATCAATTCTATGATCCTGTGCCTTCTTACCAGGAATTCAGCGAACTCCCTGCCCTTTGGCGTCAATTTTACTCCCCTATACGGAATATGCTCGATAAGGTTAGTTGGCGACATCTCCTGGATGGTCTTGGTTATAGTTGAAGGATCAAGGTTAAAATGCTGCGAAATATCTGTCGTATGTACGATACCACCCTTTTCCAGTATGTACTTTAAATATTCGCTTTTCTTGGGGCTTAATTCAAGACCATCAATGTACCTCATAAGATAAAATATGCGTATGTTGGATAAATAATTTTTGGGTAGGCACCAAACTTGTAGATAGCAGCGTTTTCATTGAAGCTTCCGAGGGAGTTCGCCTTTCTCCTTACGATGATGATTCGCTATCTCCTTTTTCCATCATCTCATCAAGCAGTTCCTTTGCCCTGTCAGCCCTGACTTTCTTTTCCATTACCATTATCTGTGCTATTTTATCAACCATATCACCAGTGGCACCTGCCTGGATGGCTACGTTCCTTGAATGAAGCCCCATATGACCTCTCTGGATACCCTCTGTAGCAAGCGCTCGCATTGCTGCGAAATTCTGGGCAAGGCCAAGGGCTGCAAATACCTCACCCATTTCCGTAGCAGTCTTTACGCCAAGGATCTTTACGGCTGTGCGCGCTATCGGGTTGGTCTTTGTCGCGCCTCCTACAAGACCCACGGCCATTGGCATCTCTATTGTTGCAACAAGGTCTCCGTTTGCGTTTTTCTCATAGCACGAAAGGGGGCGGTAAACTCCGCTTCGCGATGCATAAACATGGGCTCCAGCTTCAATTGCCCTTGTATCGTTGCCTGTAGCAAGCACTGCCGCTGAAACCCCGTTCATGATACCTTTGTTATGGGTTGCCGCCCTGTACGGGTCGCCCGCCGCAAAATGATATGCTGCTAGAATCCCATCTACTACCTCTTCTCCTCCTATGGTCTCTTTTGGGAAAACCGCTTTTGCCCTCATCAAACGTTTATCTGCAAAATTTGAAATAATCCTTAGATACACGCGCCCTCCGGTGAGTTCCTCAATATAAGGCGCCACAGTTTCAGCCATCGTATTCACGGCATTTGCGCCCATGGCATCCCTGCAATCCACCACAAGGTGCGTGATGACCATTTTCCCGGAAGGTGTATCAATTACCCTTACTTCCACATCCTTTGCGCCGCCGCCAAATTTAACAAGTATCGGGTCAACTTCATTCGCACGTCTTATAATTTCTTCTTTTTTCTCCAGGATGTTCAATCTCGCTCCATTTGGGTCTTTTATCCCGACAGCCTGTATCTGCCCCATCATAACAGGACCTGTGCTGCTGGTTGTGAAACCTCCGCCTTCTCGCGCCATCTTTGCGGAGTTGCTTGCCGCAGCTATCACTGAAGGTTCTTCGATTGCCATGGGAATAAGATAATCCCTGCCGTTTATCCGGAAATTCACGGCTACACCCATGGGCACTTCCATTACTCCGATGAGATTTTCTACCATTCTGTCAGCGGCATCAAGTGATAGAGCGCCTGTTGCGCTTATGCTTGAAGCCTCTTCTTCCGAAAGACCTGAGAATTCGGATACTATCTTGAGCCTTTCTTCTGGGCTTTGCTTATAGAAACCTGATATCTTTGATGTTTTTACCATATCATATCACCCGCAAGAGGATTTTAGATGGCAGGAGTGTATAAATAGGTATCCAAAGCTTTATCAATGTATCAAGACGTACAGGGTATTCCAATTCTAGATTATTCGGTGAATTCTTATGACTCAAAGGACAAAAGCAAAGAAAAAACGACTGGCAAAACACCAGAACCAGAACCAGCGCCTTCCGGCATGGGTTATCGTAAAGACTAAGAGAAATGTAATGACCCACCCTAAGAGACGCAACTGGAGAAGAAGCACACTCAAAGGTTAAAGTGATTATTTATGGCAGATATTGAAAGGATTTATACTATTCCTCTTTCGGATGCAAGGAAAGTCCCGCGCTGGAAGAGAGCGGAATGCGCAGTCAGGAAAGTAAGAGCATACCTCGGAAAACACCTGAAAACCGAACTTGACGAGATCAAGATCGATAAGACAATAAACGAGAAACTCTGGGAGAGGGGCTCAATGAAACCGCCATTGAAATTAAGAGTAAGGGCGGTCAAGTTCGAAGCCGGCGGCGTTCAGGCTGAACTCGCCCAGGAATAATTTTTTTTAGGGGCATAATTGAAACGTAAATTGAATATTTCAGGGAGCCCCGTACTGGGCGTCTTCGCAACGTGTACAGATGAATTCGTTTTTGTACCTTATGAGATATCTCCTGACACCATAGGAGAATTGGAAGAATCACTTGGAGTTGTAGCCTGCCGTACTGCTGTAAGCGGAAGTTCTATTATAGGTTCACTTATGCGAGGAAACAATAACGGGATGATGGTAGCAGGTTTTGTCCTGGAAAAAGAGATCCGGGCTATAAGGAAACATATCAAGGCAGCAAGGTTAACTGAAGAACTGAACGCAGCAGGAAATCTTATTTTAGCTAATGATACGGCGGCACTTGTCCATCCTGACCTCTCTGAAAAGTCCATTAAGATAATCCAGAAAACTCTCGGTATCGAAGTCCAAAGAGGCACACTTGGCGGTTTAAAGACTGTTGGAATGGCAGGTATAGCCACGAACAAGGGCGTACTCGTGCATCCTAAATCCAGCCCGGCAGAGATATCCGTAATTGAAGAACTGTTCAAATTACCGGTCAATATCGGGACGGTTAATTTTGGCTCACCTCTTGTTGGTTCAGGGCTTCTTGCCAATGGTAAAGGCTATGCGGTCGGCGAAGAAACCACCAGTCCTGAGATAAGCCGGATAGAAGATACACTGGGATTCCTGTAAGCTTAATATTTTTTCTATTTATACGAACCAACCAAAATTGTTAAATAGTATTGTGATTATGATAAGTATGAGCAGGCATTTTTTTATGTCACTCCCACACACACCTATCCTACGCCTGCTCTATCCAATCATAAAATCTTTATGCAATCACTCTTATTGAAGCGTGTATGGCGTTAACTTATGCAAAAGCAGGCGTTGATATCGATACAGAAAACCGGGCAATAGCTGCCCTTGCAAAACAGCTTATCTATAAACGCAAAGGTATTGGCGCGCCTATTACAGATGTTGGCCACTATGCGGGTCTTATTGATTTTGGGGAATATGCTCTCGCACTGACTACAGACGGTGTGGGTTCAAAGGTCATGATCGCAAATGAGATGAAAAAATGGAACACAATTGGGATTGATTGTATCGCCATGAATGTGAACGACCTTCTTGCTATGGGGATTGAGCCTCTTGCATTTGTGGATTACATCGCCATACATGAACCCAATAATGAGATCATGGGACAGATCGGGGAAGGGCTTGCAAAAGGCGCCGAGATGTCAGGGATGACCATCGTAGGGGGTGAAACTGCGACTCTCCCGGATATTATCAATGGTTTTGACCTTGCCGGAACATGTCTGGGAATGGTCAAAAAAAACAGAGTGATCACAGGAGAGAAGATTGAAATAGGCGATGCCATTGTCGGGATACCATCAAGTGGCGTGCACAGTAATGGATACTCCCTTGTCAGGAGGATCATAAAAGACGCAGGTTATTCATATCATGATCCTTTTCCATACAACGAAGAGACCACTATAGGGGATGAGTTGCTGGTACCTACAAGGATATACATGGAAATACTGGATGCAGTAAAAGAGTTCGATATTCAAGGGCTTGCCCATATTACCGGAAGCGGGCTTATGAAACTTCACCGCACCACAAAATATGGATTTGACATAAAATACCCGCTGGAACCACAGCCGATATTTAAGTTCCTGCAGGAAGAAGGGGATGTTGAAGACCTTGAGATGTATAAGACATTTAATATGGGTATGGGTTTTGTTGTAGTAATTCCCAAAAAAGATGCAAAAAATGTGGCACAGATGTTAGGTGGAAAAGTAGTCGGGGAAATCGTTGACAAAGGGATAAATGTGAAAGGATTGGAGATATTAGCTTGAAATGTCAATCCTTAAATAAGAACAAGATAAATAAAGTATAGATAATTATGGCGAGTGAATTAATAGAATTACTTAATAAAGCGATAGCCAGAGAAATAGGTGTAAGTGTCCAGTATATGTGGCAGCATGTAATGGCAATGGGGATGAAAAGTCCTGAAGTAAAGGATATTTTTGAAGATATCGCAATAGATGAAATGAAGCATGCCGAGAAGATCGCTGATCGGCTTTTTTATCTGGGAGGGATTCCGACAGCAAAACCTACACCCATAAAAGTTGGCGGTTCTCTTGAAGAGATGGTGCAAGACGACCTCGAAACAGAAAATGAAGCCATTGAGCTATATAAGGAAATCATAGCTGTTGCTTCAGAAAATAAAGACTCGACCACAAGATTGCTGTTTGAAGAGATCCTTACAAATGAGGAAGAACACAAACATACATTTACAATATTGTTGAAATAATTATTCTTATAAACACTTTTTTTCAATATGCATCATCATTATTATTTTAACCCCTTTATTTCCCATGGAAAAATTAAATTATAATTTTGATTATGATGATGGAAAAATTGCATATTAAATCAGCCATTGGCTATCGATTCACGATTTAACATGAATAATAGATATTGTTTTTAACAGATTAATGGCAGTCTTTAGAAATATGTTTACTATTTTACCTGCATTTCATGTGGAAAATGTTCTGATAAACAAATCATGGTTTCATTGTTTCATAGAAACGCTTACATCTTTTCGGATTGTTATTAATGCAATGTCACCTGACGAAAAAATGCAGTCTATTCTGGCGGATCTTGCAGAAAGAGGCAGCGTTCTTATTGCGTTTTCGGGGGGAGTGGATAGTTCCGTACTTGCAGCGCTGGCATTTAAGGCCCTTGGAAAAAATTCAATTGCTGTCACAGCGGATTCACAGACACTTGCCCCGGGTGAGCTTGATCGCGCAAAAGCAGTAGCAAAAGAGATCGGGATTTTACATAAGACGATATACTACGATGAACTTGGCGAGCCGGGATTTGCAGAAAATCCAGTGAATAGGTGCTATCATTGCAAGAAGGGACTGATAAAAGAACTAAAAAAAATTGCCTCAGATTATGATATAAAAACTATAATCGAAGGAACAAATATTTCTGATCTGAAAAACCACAGGCCTGGCTACATGGCAATCGTTGAGGAGGGGATCTATAACCCATTCGTGAAATTTAAGGTCACAAAGGAAGAGATCAGGGATATAGCCCGAAAACTTGGTTTATCTGTTGCAGATAAGCCCTCAATGGCATGCCTTTCGTCCCGTTTCCCTTATGGGCAAACCATCACAGCTGATGCGTTAAGGCGCGTAGGAGTTGCTGAGAATTATCTTCATGCACGGGGGTTCACTGTGGTTCGTGTGCGCGACCATTCCGGAATAGCCCGCATCGAGATCACGCCAGATGAGATGGTACGGTTGATGGAGATGCGCGATGAAATCTGTGCTGAATTCAAGAGGCTGGGCTTTTCGTATGTTACGCTTGACCTGATGGGTTTCAGGAGCGGTAGCATGGATGAAGTGCTGTGATTGCGAAACTGAAAATTAAAATGGATTTAAAGATGAAAAGCAAAAAAAGTGTGGAAACTGATATAATAAAAAAACAGGTGAATAAGATATTACAAGACCTGGGTACATCAGCTCAGAAAATAATTCTTTTTGGTTCAAGGGCAAGGAAGGATTTTACTCCATTGAGTGATTACGATGTTCTTATAATAACGGAAAAGCCATTTGAAATAAATAAAAAAATGAGCATTTCTAAAAATATCAGACAATATTTGGCGCATTTGGGTTTAGATGTCGATGTAACAATTAAATCCGTTAATGAAGTCAATATTCTAAAGGATAAGCCTGGAAGCATAGTGCGTAATGCCTTGAAAGAAGGCATTGCATTATAATTGATGATTACATCGAAAGTTTGAAAATCGACCCGGATTTTAAAGATGTGGATGTTGGAAATCTATCATTTTATGCTGTAGAATAAGATACCCTGATGAATTTTATATGCCATCTGTTGCCGAAGCTAAAGAATGTTTCAGCATAGCCTCCAAAGATAAGGATCTCTTATTAAAGAAAATCAGCTAGTTTAACAAATTTTCAAATAATATGATTTCTGTTAAATCTTCTTCACATTTCCTGATTCACACGTAGGGCATTTTACCTTTTTCCCGATCCCGCGGAACTGGTAACTGCAATCCATGCATTTATACTGCTCAAATACAAGATCTCCTTCCTCAAGTTCCACGCTGACCGATGAATCTGCAAAGCACATTTTTTCACCTCTCTTGCTTTTTATTTCTTTTATGAATGTTAAGCATGATAATATTCGCTGGTTGTACGCTGCTGCACGGGTGAGCCGCAGGGCTCTGCACCCGGGACACCAACCGCATCTGCGCGGCACTGCCTGCACAGCCTGAACTGGGGCAGGAATTCTTCCGCAATAGTTCTTGCCATCGTTAGTTCGTCGCAATCCGGGGGTCTTTCCTTTTCAAACTTGTTAAGAGGTATCATGGGAATGATATTCATTATTATTGCGCCGTTCTCTGCCGCTTTTTTTGCGATTTCCTTTATCTGTGAAAAGTTTATTTCAGGAATTAGCACAGTGTTGACTTTAACATTCAGTCCGGCTTCACTTGCCTTCTTTAATCCCTCGAACTGTTTCTCAATGAGGAGTTTTGCGCCTTCCACGCCTTTATAAGTCTTATCATGGTAGCGGACAAAGGAATATATCTTTGCGCCGACCTCAGGGTCAACTGCGTTTATTGTTACAGTGACACTTGTTACTCCGGCTTTGACAAGATCATCTACTCTTTCGGAAAGCATAAGACCGTTGCTCGCCACGCATTTAATAAGGTCGGGATATTTTTCATGCACAAGGCGCATGGTTTCAAAGCTATCTTCATTTGCAAGCGACTCTCCAGGCCCTGCTATACCCACGACCTTGAGATTTGGCATTTCCTTTGAGTATTTATCAACCCTGACAAGAGCTTCGCGGGGATTAAGAATACCTGCCGCAACACCCGGCCTGTGCTCGCATTTATCTAATTTGCGAATACAGTAATTGCACTGTATATTACACCGCGGCGCAACTGGCAAATGGAGCCTTGCAGTCGTGAAATGCGCTTTTTCATTATAACACGGGTGAGCGCTCGTAAGATGCGCGAATTTTGAGCCTATGTTGCCCCAGCGTTCTTGTTTCATGTTTTTCCTCTGTATTATTCGTATATATACGAACTAATATTATGGCCAATACTATATAGGTATTTTCCCAATTACCGCACTAATCGCTTTTTAATATTAAACCTGCCGAAGGATTTCCTACATTTTTTCAAACATTTCTTTTCCCACGCCGCATTCAGGGCAAACCCAATCATCAGGCAAAGCCTCAAATGCAGTTCCTGGTTTGATATTAGGGGAATCTCCCACTTCGGGATCGTAAACATATCCGCACACTGTACACTTATATTTGTCCATTTTTCCTCCTTTATTTTCTTGATTATTCTTTTAATTCGGCATGAGATAAGGATTTCGATCATAGGTTTTATTGGTATTTAATTATATCTTTATTTCAGTATCTGCCGCAGTTTTTTGGGGGCTGAGACCGAAACCTATTTTTATGTTGAGTATAATTATAGACTGCTATTATTTTAGGGTAGCTTTTATAATAATCATTGCAATCATTAAAATTATGGATGTGAAAAATATTGTTTGAAGATAAAGAAATAGGGAATGTTTCTCTGAGATTAAGCGAATACGTGAGGGTGCTCAAACTCACAAGGAAACCATCAAGAGAAGAATTTTCAGTGATTGCAAAAGTAGCTGGCGCTGGTATACTTTTAGTAGGATTCATAGGTTTTATCATTTATATTTTAATAACGGTATTACCGGGAATGTTAAAATGAACGAGGAAGCTGCTGCCATATATGTTATCAAGACAACAGCGAACCAGGAAAGGACGGTAGCGAATTTGATTGAGAAAGTTACCAGGAAAGAACATCTGGGCATATATGCAGTGCTCGCCCCTGATGAGCTAAAAGGCTATGTTCTTGTCGAAGCAGCAAGTCCTGAAGCAGTCGATGAGGTCATTCAGAACGTTCCCCATGCCAGGGCAATGATCAAAGGCCAGTCAAATTTCGATGAAATATCCCATTTCCTTACGCCCAAGCTTTCCGTTACTGGAATTACCGAGGGAAGCATTGTGGAACTGATATCCGGTCCGTTCAAGGGAGAAAAAGCAAGGGTAAAAAGGATTGATTCAACTCATGAAGAGATTACAGTTGAATTGTTTGAGGCGATGGTTCCCATCCCTGTAACAGTTCGCGGTGATAATGTTCGAATATTGAAACGAGAAGAAGAAGAAGAGAAATAATATTAACAGGAGATTTTAAAAATGGTGAGCGTTGTAGAAGCATTGGTTTCCGGCGGTTCAGCGTCCGCAGGTCCGCCATTGGGTCCATCACTTGGCCCGCTTGGCGTAAATGTAAAGGCAATAATAGAAAAAATAAATGAACAGACAGCAGCTTTTAAGGGAATGCAGGTCCCGATCAAAGTAATTATTGATGATAAGAAACAATTCACAATAACGGTGGGAACGCCCCCGACATCAGCGCTAATAATTAAAGAAGCTGGTATCGAAAAGGGCTCAGGAACACCAAATACCGTGACCGTTGGCAATATAACGGCAAAACAGGCCGTCAAGATCGCCAAAATGAAAAAGAGCGACTCTCTTGCAAAATCATTGAAAAATACTGTGAAAGAGATCGTTGGAACATGTGTTCCGCTGGGTGTAACTTTTGAGGGATTAAAACCCAAGGAAGCAATAGCGGCAATTAACAGCGGTAAATTCGACCTGGAGTTCTCCGAGGCGAATTAGATTTTTTTTATCAACTTATCCCCACATCCGCCCTGTTCTCGGTGACGTGCAGGTAGGTGAGGGCGCCGGGGCCGGGGTCGTAATAAAGCGTGAATGATGATTTAGTGCTATCAACTCTATTACCTGGGTCGGTCTGGAAAATTACATCAGGTCCAATGAGTAATATATAATGCTGTATTAAATCAAATGAACTATAATTAGTAGAGCTTGTACATATGACTGGGCTCCAAGTAGGACATGGAGAATCATCAAGGGTAAGATTCAGGCTCTTGTTCAAGAAATCAACTTTTTCCGGGTCAGTTGAAACAATTCCTATGCTATTCCATTCTTCTTCAACGCTCGTTTCTGATGTATATTCGATAATCATTTTGTAATTGCAGCCTTGCTCATGCTCAACACCTATTTTCAATTCTGCAAGACCTTTTGTTGCAGTAGCATACCAGTTTCGAGCCCCACAAGCACCTCCCTTCACATCTTTATACAGATCAAATGAAAGATTTGTCAGGGGGGCAGAGCTGCTCATATTAATATTCCTCATGGTTATTTCGGAGGGTATAGAAACGAAAGTCCCCATCGGGGATATCACTTCAAGAACAATAATTGCTGTCTTATTCTTATCATTAACTGAAACATTTGTATAACTCAGGGTTCTGGCATAATCAGCCCAGGATTTATAATAATCGCTTGTGATATTGACATTTACTATTCCATTGTTGCTGCCGTTTACCGGATTCGTCCTCCCTGCGATACTTGCATTGGGATATTGTATTATGGTTGCCATTTTCTTGACAGAAACTACCGCAGTCCCCTTTCCTCCAACAGACGCATTGCCGCTTACATTAATTACCGGAAGCGTTAAAGTCCATCCATTATAATGGAATTCTGGAGGAGAAAGCATTACTGTGCCTCCCCCTGGATATAGCGCCCATACACCGCCGCCCTCGTAAGACACTATCCTGTCGCCAAGAGTATATTTTATCCTTCCCATAGGAATAGTGAAATTGAAATCACTGCTATTTACAAAGATATAACCAGAATTGTTGGAACTGTTCGGCTCAACTGTCAGGGTGCCCCCACCAAGTTCAATATTTGTTATCTGAAGCGGCGAATCCCCCAATGTTACCCTGCTCGCACGTGAGTCCAGGACGGTAAATGCCTGTTCCACATTCTTGGAATTTGCCATATCTTCTAAGGTGTAAATCGCAGGCACGCCGAACAGTGTTATCATGCCTATTCCAAGAATAGTAATAGACAGGATAATTATGTGGCCAATAACTTCTGCTTCCGCTTTTTCAGAAGTAATTAGTTTCATTCTACCTCCGTATCCAGCTGGATATTTATTATATACACATCAATATTTTCCATTTCAAGTTTTGCAGTGCATTCATCCGGATCACAGGGACTCCAGGCATTAACATTAGTGAAATAATTCTCCCAACCTTTTGAATAAGTGCTATTTATCGTTACAATGATATTGCTCACATTTTTATAAACACTAACCTTCGGTATGCCTTTAGCTGTAACCCTGCTCATACCGCTGCCGCCTACGGACGAAGTACCGCCTATTGCCACGATAGGAATAACAAGCATGTTGCTCTGATTGGAAATGAGCGGCTTTGAAACAAGTATCGTATTGCCGTTTGGATACCTGACCCATACACCTGTGCCTTCATAAGCGACGATGGTTTCTCCCACCACACTTTCAATACTTCGCATCTGCCTGTCTACCAGAGTAATATTTTCATTCGTCGAATTTATTGCTGTAATATTGATCGTACTACTTCCCGTAACACTTAACGACCCACCGTACATTTTCAGCTCTACGTTCTGTGAAGGCGCCTGCCCCATCACAACTTTATTGACGTTATTTGCAAGCACAATAAAACTCTGTTTTGTATTTTCTATATGGTTTGCTTCCTGGGCATTTTTCACGATCGGATATCCTGCCACTCCTATGAGTCCAATGGATAACACCAGTAAACCAAGAATTGTTACAAAGTCAACTACTTCAGAGACTGCATCTTCCGAGGAAAGAAATTTTTTGTTAATCATTGTTTTATTTTCATAGTGTTATTGTTTTTATCATACCACAGTGTATACTCCTGGGCATTGCTGTATATCTTCTCATTTATAGTATATGAAGAATTAAATGGTATCCAGGCCTTTACATCATTTTCCGCGTCCAGGAATATCTTTTCGCGGGTTACATTGATACTATAACTCTCACCTGCAATGGATGCAGGGATTGAAAAATCGTATTCCAGCTGGTTAACAGTACCCCCATATGGTCTTGTTATATTTACCAGGGTATCCATGGATGTTACCCTTGCTGCAAATCCGCTTCCCAGAATATCAAAACTTGCCTTCATTGCCGTTTGTTTTGAGTGCTCTGAGAGTGTAAAAAAAGAAAGAACGATCCCCGAAAAAACCAGCACTGTAATTGAGAACATGAGAATAAAACCAATTGTGATGGATACCGCATCCTCATTTTTTAATAATTTTTTTATTTTCATATTATCACCACGGCACTGAAACAGGAATAGTGATATTAGCACGCATATTGCTGGTAAAAAGAATTATTGTGGCGTTTATGATGTAATCGCGAGCGCGGGTGAAACCTTTACCGTAGGTTGTATTGCCTATAATAGTGTAGTTGCCAGAAGTTGTACTTCCGTTTATGAATGCTATAGAGTATGCTGATGTTATATTTTGCATAATCTGTGTATTATTAATAGTTCGAATCTCTGGATTGGTGAAGTTTATATGCCAATATGTTGTTGCATTGGATATATTTACAATAAAAGTGAAGGAATTTATCGAGGATACATTGACTATTATGGTCGAATTTTTAACATTTTCAATTAAAGTCCAATTTGCTGCCCCATTTACAGTCCCATTCTCCGTAAAATTCGCATAAATACTTTTATTCCAATTATTCACATCCCAGCTTACATTCATTCCTTTTCCATGTAAAGCATTAATCTGGGACAAGTTTGAGTTGAAATTATTCATTTGTTTTGAAAAATTAGTGATCTTATTATTCTTTGGTGCACTTACATTGGTTACATTCCTATATGCGCTTTTTATTTCATCCCCGCTTATACGCATAAGGTTCACTACATCATATTTTATGGAATCGCCTCCTGCTTCCCCCGCCATATTGCTTTCAAATATGATATTATTGAGCATAACCGTGGTAATAACAAGACCGATCGCAATGATAAAGCCCGCAAGGAGCATAAACTGGGCGCGCTCATTTTCTATTATTCCCATTACATCCTCCATAAAATAAGTTTGACATCCACAATATTATATAGATCGGTTGAAGGATCGATATCTGTTAATAGAAAATTATTCTTATTTGGATTATCACTGTTATGCAATGCGATTTTCCTTGAAACTATCACGGCGTTGTCTGAAGGATTCCCATTGTAAATCATTTTCTGGCTTAATAAAGAAGTTCCGTTGTTTGTAAGAAAAGTCACATCCACACTATGCGCAATGCCCTGCGTGACCAGAGTATAATTTAGGTAGTTCGTCAGGTTATTTGTGAGGTTGTTTTGAGGGTACGAAGCATTCCCCTTTTCCATGTATTTTATTCCGTTCCAGGTATATTCTTTGCCATTCCATCCCAGTACATCATTCTTCAGCTTTGAGTTAAATCCGGGTTCAGTATAATCAAGCGCCCCTAAAATATCCTGGCCGAGGACCTGAAGCTCGGTTTCCACATGCACGTTCGCTGTTGAAGAAGTAAGCGGTGTCATCGAAGTTGCATCTATTGCATATACAATGACAAGAAGCATTATTGTGGCAGCTGCCACTCCTTCCAGGGTATGCATCTGTCCTTTTTCATCTAACAAATTACCACACCCTTACTGATAGGATAGCTGTTTCATTATAACCAGTAGAAGAATTTATGATCAATACTATATGTTTAATTTGCCCGATATCAGTTGTTCCAGGAAGAGCTGGTCCGCTCAGATTCATAATAGTTCCGTTCAGGTACGCAACCGTCACATTCATATTAAACGCGGATTCACTGCTGGATAAACCAATTTCCCCAAGTGCAGCATTATAGTTGGTCAGGTTTGAATAATTTAATCTCGTATTATTGAAATAATATAGTTTACCCTGTTCTATAACATTTAATTCACTTGCCTTTTCTGAATGGAGCATACGTTCAACAAGTACTGTTCCTGCCCTGTCAGCAGCAAGAGTGACCTGGTCGGAGCTTGATTGAAAGGGTATGAAAATACTATTTATGAACTGGAAAACAAAAAAAACTGAAAGAAGAAATATTCCTATCCCTGCTATATAATCTATATTTACCTGAGCATTATGGTTCTTTGAAAAATCAATTAATCTCATTTTCATTATCAATATAATTATCATAATACAATACTTGTACAAAAGACTTATGGCAATAAATATATTATCATTAATTCAATGATAATTCCCAGAAAAAAATAAATAAATTAAGATAATCTATTAAAAAAGCAGTGAAAAAAAAATTAACTCGTAAGAACGATCTCAATACTGATATCTTTGGGAACCTGTATGCGCATTAACTGCCGCAGCGCCCTTTCGTCAGCATCAAGGTCGATGAGTCTCTTATGAACCCTCATCTCCCAGTGATCCCATGTCGAGCTTCCTTCGCCATCAGGGCTTTTCCTGCATGGCACTACTAATTTCTTAGTAGGCAGAGGAACGGGGCCGCAAATACTTACTCCTGTCTTGACCGCAATATCTTTCACCTGGGAACATATTCCGTCAAGAGTGATGGGGCTTGTCCCCGATAAACGTATTCTTGCTTTCTGTACCATAAATTACACCGTTTTATTAAAAAAAGTGAGAATATTATATTCTCGCTTTAATGTCCTGTACCATTCCTGCGGCAATTGTCATCCCCATATCCCGGATCGCAAATCGACCAAGCTGCGGGATATCTTTTACCTTTTCGATACATAAAGGTTTAGCTGGTTTGATCACCACAATAGCTGCATCCCCGGCTTTTATGAAATCGGGATTCTCAGCTGCGGTCTGACCGGTCTTTGGATCAAGTTTCTTTAATATTGCCGTGATCGTTCCTGCAACCTGCGCAGTATGGCAGTGCAGAACTGGTGTATAACCAATTGTGATTGCTGACGGGTGCTGTAATACAACAATTTGTGCAGTGAATTCTTCAGCAACAGTTGGAGGTTTGGCAACAGGCCCACAGACGTCTCCGCGCCTGATATCTTTTTTCTCAACACCTCTTACGTTCCATCCGATGTTATCGCCAGGAACTGCTTCTTTGATTTCCTGGTGATGCATTTCAATGGATTTGACTTCACCGACTGCTTTGGCCGGCATGAATATAATTTTATCTCCGGGTCTCATCACTCCAGTCTCAACCCTGCCCACTGGAACTGTCCCGATACCGGAAATCGTGTAAGCATCCTGAACAGGAATGCGAAGTGGTAATGATGTTGGCTTATCCGGTAATTTCAACAGATCAAGAGCTGCAAGCAAAGTGGGTCCTGTGTACCATTTGGTATTCTCACTTGGCTTTGCAAGGTTGTCTCCTTTGAAAGCTGATGTGGGGATAAAATTCATTTCATCAGGCTTATAACCCACCATTTTGAGAAGTGTGCTAACTTCGCCTTTTACTGTATCGTATCGTGCCTTATCATAGTTGACTTCGTCCATTTTATTGATAGCTATGATCAACTGGGTAATACCCAGGGTTCTTGAAAGGAATACATGTTCTTTTGTCTGTGACTGGACGCCTTCTTTGCCTGCGACTACAAGAATTGCAGCATCAGCCTGTGAAGCGCCTGTGATCATGTTCTTTACGAAATCCCTGTGACCGGGGCAGTCCACGACTGTGAAATAATATTTTGCAGTATCAAATCGCTGGTGAGCAACGTCTATTGTGATACCTCTATCCCTCTCTTCCTTAAGAGAGTCCATAACCCAGGCGAAAACGAAGGATTCTTTACCTTTAGCTTTTGCTTCTTCTCTGTATTTTTCTATAATATGCGGCGGTACAGCGCCAGTTTCAAACATTAATCTTCCTACGAGAGTTGATTTCCCATGGTCGATATGCCCGATAACTGCTAAATTTAAATGTGGTTTCTCTGCCATAATATTTCTCCTTAATATTTTTTAAGATTATTTTGTGTCCGTATTGTTGTTTTTGTTTTTAAACCTTCCGTTACTCACGGACTTATGAAATCACTCGGTTTTGGCATTTCAAGTTTAAGCCCTTTCCTCTGCCTGATGGCCATAACGATCTCATTAAGCATGTTCCCCGGGATCGGTTCAAATCCGACAAATTCCGTGCTCCACATGGCTCTGCCTTCAGTTGCGGAGCGGATATCACCTGAGAACCCGAACAATTGGGCAACGGGCGCTTTTGACTCGATAATGGTCATGTCGCCTTCTGATTGCATATCAAGTATAGAGCCGCGCCTGCCCTGCATCTCACGCATCGCCCCTCCCATCTGGTCATGCGGGACATGTATGAACACTTTCTGGAAAGGTTCAAGAAGAGTGGCGCCGGCCATAAGCATTGCAGCCTGGATTGCCTGTCTTGATGCAGGAATGACCTGGGCAGGTCCCCTGTGAACGGCATCTTCATGGAGCTTTGCATCCATTAATTTTACTTTTACACCCATTACAGGTTCTCTGGACAAGGGTCCGGCTTTCATGACCTCTTCAAATCCTTCCAGGATGAGTTCCATTGTTTCATGCAGATACTGGATACCTTTCGTCATATCTATGTACATATTCGTTTCATAAATATGAGCAATGCTCTTGGCTTCATCCTTTGGCATTCCTGCTTTCATCAGTATGTCCCTTCGCTCAACTTCTCCCTGTCTCATTGAAACTTCATTGTTCTTGATAAGTTCAATTATAGCCGGAGACATAGGTTCGACTTCAACGTAGAACCTGTTGTGGCGGTTGGGAGATTTCCCTTCAACAGGACCCACATGACCGGATATCGTTTCCCTGTATACTACAAGCGGTTTGGATGTTGTGATATCGACATGTTTGTCGCGTTTGATCCTGCCTGCTACCACCTCAAGATGAAGTTCACCCATTCCAGCCAGCAGATGTTCACCGGTTTCCTGGTTTATCATTACTTTAAGAGTGGGATCTTCTTTTGCCACCTGTCTTAATACTTCAACAAGTTTTGGCAGGTCTTTCATATGTTTGGCTTCGACAGCCACAGTCATAACAGGCTCGCTGACATGCCTTATGCTCTCAAATGGAGTCATGTTTCTATCGCTTGATGCTGTAGAACCTACGATCGCATCAGTCAAACCTGTTACTGCTACGATATTTCCGGCAGGGATATTATCACATTCAATTCGCTCAGGACCCATGAAGAGACCTACAGATTGTATCCTGTTGGCATTTGGCATTCCTGAAATAAAAACTTCCTTGCCCCTTTCAAGAGTGCCTGAGAAAAGCCTTCCGCTTGCTACTTCACCCGCGTGCGGGTCGGTGGTAATGTCTGTAATCATTAAAGCTATCTTGCCGTTCCTGTCCACGTTTATCATGGATTTTCCGATATCGCTTTCCTTATCGCCATGCCATATGACTTTTATTCTTTCCTGTTGTGCCTGGACAGGGCTTGGAAGGAATTTTATGATCATATTATTCATTACTACATGAAGCGGACATTTTACAGCAAGTTCATTCTGCTTTTCAGCCTGGCATAACTCGATAATTTCTTTAAACCCAATTCCAGACTTTTTCATATAGGGAATGCTGATCGCCCAGTTATTTAAAGCTGATCCGAATGCAACTTTGCCAACTACAGGGTCAAGCTTCAGTCTATCATAATCATTGGGTTTCAGGCCTTTTACGATCTTATTGACTTTATCAATAACAAGCCCCAGCCGCATTTGCATATCGGCAGGTGTGAGCTTTATCTCATTAATCAGTCGGTCAACTTTGTTTATGAAAAGAATAGGTGTTACATTTTCACGAAGCGCCTGACGCAGCACAGTCTCAGTCTGCGGCATAGGACCTTCCACAGCATCAACCAGCACAACTGCTCCGTCCACAGCCCTCATGGCGCGAGTTACGTCACCGCCAAAGTCAACGTGGCCCGGTGTATCGATAAGGTTGATGAGATATTCCTGGCCTTCATAATGATGCACCATAGAAACAGTTGCAGAATCAATAGTAATACCACGTCTTTGTTCTTCTTCATCAAAGTCCATGAATAATTGTTCGCCAGCCAGTTCTGATGAGATCATGCCCGCGCCGGCAAGTAGATTATCTGAGAATGTTGTTTTTCCATGGTCAATATGTGCAACTGTACCGATATTTCGGATAAACTCGGGTTTATCCATCAGTTCAGTGACATGTTCAACCATTTTCTTTCGTCTGCCCATTTGATTTACCTCTTATATTTAAAATTTTTATTGCTCTATTATTCTATCCTATATAAACACTTTGAAAAACAGAAACCACTTATGGAAACAACAAAATCATGGATACGATACTTCAGAATATCAGCACCGACAACCCATGCGAGCCGGATATTCCAGGTCCTGGATAGTTAATACTTTCACATCGCTCTCACCGCCCACTTAAAAGCAAAGATGTTATCCCTGAGCTTTATTGGGTTTGTATGAATTCTGTAAAAGTAGGAACACTAAGTCGGAGGGATCATAATTGATGGCCATGCCTTATCCCCAGTAACAAGACATGTAGGCTGGGAGAACATAATCCATTAAATATATCCCCAATGCTATCGTAAAAAGCTATCATGAAGTACATTATAGTCACCGGCGGTGTGATGAGCGGACTTGGAAAAGGAATAACAGCCGCATCTATCGGGCGGATTTTGAAAAACAAAGGTTTCAATGTTACAGCCATCAAGATAGATCCTTATATCAATATCGATGCCGGGACCATGAGCCCCTACCAGCATGGGGAGGTCTTTGTACTAAAGGACGGCGGGGAAGTTGACCTTGATCTTGGTAATTATGAACGTTTTCTTGATATAGAACTGACGCGTGAGCACAATATTACTACTGGCCAGGTATACCTGTCAGTAATAGAAAAAGAGCGGCGCGGGGATTATCTTGGGAAAACGGTACAGATCATTCCTCATGTGACTAATGAAATAAAAGAACGGATCAGGAAAGTTTCAAAAAAGAGCGGTGCAGAAATATGCATAATTGAAGTAGGGGGCACAGTAGGCGACATAGAAAGCATGCCATTCCTTGAAGCGGTAAGGCAAATGCATAGCGAAGAAAAAGAAGAGGACATAATCTTTGTACATGTAACGCTTGTTCCACTTGATACCCAGGGTGAACAGAAAACAAAACCTACTCAGCACTCTGTAAAAGAACTCAGGAGCCTCGGCCTTCAGCCTGATGCGATAGTGGCGCGATGCAAGGAACCCGTACTTCCTGACACAAAATCAAAAATTGCCCTGTTTTGCGATGTACCCGCAAGCGCAGTTGTTAGCGCCCATGATGCAAGCGATATATATTATGTTCCCACCCTTATGGAAAAAGAAGGACTTTCTGATTATTTAATGAAGAAACTCAATATCACAGAAAAAGAAATTTCAAATGTCTGGGAAACATTAATGAAAAAGATGGCAACCATTGACAGGGAGATCCGCATAGCTGTGGTCGGGAAATATGCCCATCTTGGCGACTCATATATCAGTATCAACGAAGCGCTAAAACACGCAGGTATAGAATGCGGCTGCCGTGTAAAGGCAGATTGGCTTGATGCTGAGGAATTTGAGAAAACAAATTCTGACATTGATATGCTCCGTAAATATAATGGTATACTTGTCCCCGGGGGTTTCGGTGTGCGTGGGACTGAAGGAAAAATCCTTGCCATAAAATTTGCACGCGAGAACAATATCCCATACCTCGGATTGTGCCTTGGAATGCAGCTTGCTGTCATCGAATTTGCCAGGAATGTACTCGGATTAACGGATGCGAACAGTTCTGAGCTTGCAGCAACTGATCATCCTGTGATAGATCTCCTGCCGGAGCAGGAGAATATAAAGAAAATGGGTGGTACAATGCGCCTTGGCAATTGTGAAGCAACACTTGTGGAAGGTTCTCTTGCCAGCAAATTGTATGGAGGTACCACTCTTATCGAACGCCATCGCCACAGGTATGAGGTAAACCCGAAATACCTGAAACAGATCGAGAAAAAAGGCATGAAATTCACAGGCAGGAACGACCACCGAATGGAGATAGCAGAGATACCCGGTCACAAGTTTTTCTTTAGCTCCCAGTTCCATCCCGAATTCAAGTCGCGCCCAGGAAAGCCGTCGCCTCCTTTTTTAGCATTTGTGAGAGCGGCGATCCAGTAGATATGTGAAACAAAGGTCGGGAAACTGCTCTTCTTATTGGACATTGATTCCATTCACAGAGATTTCCGGGTTTTCTTTATAAGCTCTCTTCCGAATGCATACAGGTCGCGCGGATGCCTTGAAGTGATAAGATTTCCATCCACAACCACTTCCTGATCCTCATACAGGACACCTGCACATTTCATGTCGTCCCTGATACCTATGTAACAGGTCGCTCTCCTTCCTTCTATTACACCTGCTGAAATAAGGGTCTGAACGCCATGACATATCGCTCCCACAGGTTTATTCCCTCTGATAAAATGTCGTGCGATCTCAAGAGCCTTTTCATCAAGCCTGACCTTTTCAGGCGCTTTTCCTCCTGGAAGGATCAGAATATCAAATTCTTCAGGATCCACTTCGTTAAATGTCATATCTACATCTATCGAATAACCATATTCTCCCGTAATTATTCCATGTTTCATGGATGCGACCTTCACAATAATGTCTTCTTCTTTTAACCTGTTAAGCGGATAGAAAAGCTCCTGGTCTTCAAAATTATCAGCGCTTAATATGAGTGCCTTCAATTCCTCCCCCGTTTTCTGATCATATATCCTGCGATCACAAATCCTATTGCTGATATCCCTGCAAATCCTGGTATTTTCGCTGTTGAAGCTTGCGGACTCTCTGGTTGATTTTCCGGTTTGGCTGTTTCCACAGGCGATACAACTGTATTTACCGGCTGCGAAGTCTGCTGCGCCGACAATTTGGTCTCGTCTGTGTGGCAGGCAGAGCACTTCAATCCGGTTTGCGAGGTCAATTTTCCTATCTTAGTGAAAGCATGCAATTTATCAATATCATGACATCTTGTGCATTGTGGTACGACCACTTGACCATTTTCCTGGTGGCATCCTTTACAATCCACCTTTGAAGCATGGATAGTGTGTGGTATCTCGCTGCCGTTGGCATTTGAAGTACCTTTGTGGCATTCATAACATCCTTTTTTGTCATTTACTTCCCCGTGGATAGTTGCAACACTTGAAGCCGAATGACAGTTCTGGCAAATGAGGGTCATTTCTTCTGATTTAAGAGGTTTAACAATTGCCGGCGGGGACTTGTGACATTTTACACATGCGGCCTCTTTTCCGTGAACGTCTATCAGGTCCTTGTGGCAATGGGAGCATACAGCGTCGCTCATCAGGTTATTATGTACTTCCGTTATGGTCTTATGGCAATATGCACAGGTCTGTGTGGCCACTTTCCCGGCATGTACCTGGTGGATCGGCCCATCATGGCATTTTGTGCATTGGGGAATTGATACATTCATCTTGTCACCATGACAGTTGACGCATTCCACAGGTTTTTTGGCATGGATCACATGTGGGGTATCAGCATGGCATTTTTTGCAATCGACATCATTTGCCGTAAGTAAAGATGCTGAAAAGTTCGCTTCTGCTGCATACGCTGCTGTCGAAAATGCGACAGACATAAAAACCAATAAAATAATAATTCTTCCAATCTTCATATCAAATCATCAACCAATACCCGTTTTATATGAATCGTGTTGCGCATTGTATATTATGCTTTCGATTTGGTTCGCGATACTTTCATTTATTATAGTACAAAAACAATAAAGATCCAATAATCATGAACTCAATAATCCTTACTGATCCAATAAAATACAACGGCTCCCAGATCGCCCCATTATGGGCTTACAGCATGGGAATAAAAGGCGATTCCATAGTGATGTTCCATGGCCCTATGGATGTGACATTTGAAAACATGAAGGATCTAGAGGATGAAAAAGCAGGGAAAACCATTAAAGGCGATGACCTGATCCATTTTATTGTGGAGAGATTCAATTCACCCGCAAGTATGCGCCTTGCTTATTATATGCAGCGCCTTCTTATTGTTAGCATAAGGGATGTGCTTGGAAAACATGGAATAAAAACTACACGCAATGGTGATGATCTTTTTGTGGATAATGGAAAACTCACTGTAAGCATAGCAAGCGCGGGTGTAACAAGTGAAAAAATCCATTGCGGGATAAATATCACGACACAGGGAACACCTCCCGATGTCAGGACAGCCGCACTTTCTGAAATGGGGATAAAAGACTGGAAAGCAGTTGCAAAGGATATAGCGCAAACTTTTATCCGGGAAATAGAAGATATTGAAGGCGATATCGTTAAAACAAAAAGCCTATGAATTAAAACAGTTATCATCCTGATAGGTACCAGGTTGCAGAAGCTTTGACTTTTTTATTGCTCCGTTATAAAATAATCTGTATATTATATTTTCCGTTGATGCGACCTTAGTTATAAGTTCAGCATTTTCCTTGAAGGTAATAAGTTTAAATACTCTAATTGAATATTTAAGGATGAAACATGGATAAACATATCAAAAAGGATAATGAATATGGTAGAAGATATTGGAAAAATTATCAGTAACAGCTTTGGAACATATACGAAGAATCTTAATATATGCATTCCTTTTATTCTCAATTTTTTTATTTCGATCTTGCTGGTGTTTCTTTTGGCCGGTTTCGGATTTGCAGGTATTTTTGGTTCGTCTTTATCGAACATTGAGAATGTCAAGACTCCCGAAGAAGTTATTTCCATTCTGCTTCCATCCATTATGGAGCATATCATAGAAATCGCTATTTTGGTCATGATAATTTTCCTGCTGGTTTTTTTCATCCAGGCATATTTCACTTCAGGTGCTATCGGAATGGCGATACAGGCTACTGAGTCAGGAAAATCCAACATTTCCGCAATGAGGGATGCAGGAAAAAAGAACCTAGTTAACATGTTCCTTGCAGAATTACTCTTCGGTTTACTTTTACTTGTCGGCGTAGTTTTCATTGTGCCAGGCGCAATGAAGATTGATATTTCTCAAATATTAACTTCAGAAAATACGGATGGAGTTGTATTACTTTTTGGTGGATTTTTATTATGGTTCGTATATTTAGTGATATTGAGCATTCTTCTGGCTGTTTTCAGATATGCGCTTGTCGCAGATAATCTGGGGCCATTAGAAAGCATGACAACTAGCTTATCATTTTTCAAAAAAAATAAGATTGACGTATTTCTATTATTCATATTTGTTTTGGTTGTAGTCCTGGTTTTCATTATAATTGACCAGATCATTGGTCAAATCCCGGTAATTTCAACAATCTGGTATTATATCAACTTTATGATTTCATTACTTGTTATCTCACCACTCATAACCATATGGTGGGTTCGCCTATATATGACAAGAACCAACAAGAAGCTCTATTTCGATGATCTTCTTGCTCACCCGGATGACCTTAAGGGAAATTAAGTGTTATTAGAGTCTGAAATCATTAGATACATGCAATTATGATCTTAATAGTAATCCTAATATACAACTTATTACCCATAGTTATATAATGTTTCTTCCAACTCCAGATGATATAAAGAAATTGAGGCTTGAACTAAACCTCACCCAGCATGTACTTGCATCACGTGCCGGTGTAAGCCAGCCTCTTATTGCCCGCATAGAATCGGGAGATGTTGACCCCAGGCTTTCAACACTTCATAAAATATTCAATGTTTTTGATGAAGCACGAAAAGAAAAGATCGATGTCAGGAAAATTATGCATCCTTCTGTTATTCATACAAACTCTGATCGTTCGGTCGAGGAAGCTGCAAGGATCATGGAAGAACACAGTTTTTCGCAGATGCCTGTGATCGACAACGGTGTTCCTGTAGGGAGTATATCATCTGATCAGATAGTCCGCTCAATGACAGACCATGACCTGAGGAAAGTATCACACCTGCTTGTTCGAAACATCATGGGTGACTCTTTTCCTGCGATCTCCCCGACAACAGATGCCAATACCGTTTCAAGGATACTTGAGAAGAATCCTGCGGTACTGGTGTTAGAAATGGGAAAGGTTATAGGCGTTGTTACAAAACATGATATCATGAAAATGTTAAGAGTGTAAAAAAATTGAACCCTGGTTTCAATTGGACAATAAGCCTATATACTTAAAAATTAATTATAAGTTTCCAGACCTACGAAATCTGGAAAATCGTGTTGATAGGTCCTTGCGGAAGAACGGCAACGCCAAATCGATGACCGTACAGACAACCCCAACGCGGTACACGCGAAATTACCTGACACGAGGGTAACGGGGACGGACAACGGCAATAGCCAATGGGTGAGATCTCTGAGTTAGTGTCAGGTTACAGCAAAACTGCTTTATGTAGTTATTTTGTTTTTGGAGTATTCAGAATATAAAGAACTTAGAGATAGCTATCCGAGGGAGAAGATTCGGAACCTTAATACTATTGAAAATAATCTGATAACAATCGTAAGATATAAGTATAATGATGATAATACAACATCCTTAGGGCAGGCTGAAAATTTTTTTTTATAACACTCCCACACTCCCAACCTGCCCATGATATTTTCTTATGATCATTTTTTTCTAATAACCATTTTGTCTTCATTCGTGCGGTGTTCATCAATAAGCGATTCAAGCATGAAATACTTCTCGACAAATTTCGTCAGTTCCTCATCCGAGATAGCTGATATGCGTTTCTCCTCATTATACAATTTCTGGATATCAGCCTGGATGGCCTTTACACGCTCATCGTTTTTTTCGATCTTGATCTCAACATGCATCAATTCATTGAGCGCCTCTTCCACCTTGAAGCGAATAACCTCAAGTCCTGAGGAATCACCTATCATCAATTCCCTCTTACCTCCAACTATCTCCGGCGGATAAGGTTCATAAGTGAATGGGTTCTTGATGATCCCTGCAGCATGAATACCACTTTCGTGCGAGAAAATATTCTTCCCAACAACCGATTTGTTGCGCGGGACTCGTATCCCTATCTCTCTTTCCATGAATCGCGCAAATTCAGTGATGGATTTTAAGTCATATTTCTCAAATCCCTCTACTCTCTGGATCAGGAAGAGAGCTATCTTTTCAAGCTCTGCATTCCCTGCGCGCTCTCCTATACCGAGGAAAGTAAGGCTTGACCAGTTCGCACCATACCAGTATCCTGCAATAGAACACGCGATCGACATCCCAAAGTCATCGTGGATGTGGGTTTCGATATTCTTTGTTCCGATCTCTAAAAGCCGTTGTGTAATGTGAGGAATACCATATGGCTCATCTACCTCTGGAAACGGTAACCCGAAGCCAACAGTATCGCAAAGGCGAATGATGCAATCAGGATCGATCTGGAGAAGTTTTTTTATAAGCGGGAACACGAAACCTTCGTTATCTGCGCGGGTCATGTCCTCTATATGCGCTCTTGTTTTAAGGCCGTGGTCAACAGCATACTGTAATGAATCGGTATATTTCTTTTCGGCCTCCTCCCTGCTCTTAAGACCCATCTTGTCAATGACATGGGAGTCTGAAACAGACATCAATATACCAGTTTCCTTGATTTCGTCCATACTAAGAACGAAATCGATATCTTTGGGATTTGCCCTTGCCCATCCGGTTACTTCGGGGAATTCATATCCCCTGTCAACCATTTCCCTGGCAGCTTCCCTGTCCCTGTCATTAAATAGGAAAGTTTCAAGTTTTTCGATCCCGATCTTGTGAAGATATTCGTATATTTCGGTCTTATGCCGTTTTTTCATTACAATTCCGGGCATCTGCGAGCCGTCACGGATCGTACTGTCGCTTATAAAGACATCCTGTCCCATAGGCAGCTTGATCTTTGGTAAATCTTCATATGACCTGTATATTTTCATTGGCTGACTGATTGTAATCAGGATTTATATTACTTGCGGTTTTTCATTTTTCTTGAAAGTTTCAAAATTAAATCAAAATCTTTATTATAATTGCAAACTAAACGAATAACGGTGATAATTTATGGTGAAAATGCCTTCTGAAATAAAGGATGTTGTCGCAAAGCAAAAACCATTGCCTATAGCAACTGCTGATAAGAGTGGGAAACCCAATGTAGTATTTGTTACAATGTGGAAGATACTGGATGATGAGACTATATTATTCGTAGATAATTTCTTCAACAAGACAAGAAAGAACATTGAAGCAAATCCCAATATGGCAATCGTTGCTTATGACGGTGATGCCAAGAAATCTTACCAGATAAAAGGCACTGTGGATATAGAGAATAAAGGGGAGAGGTTTTCAAGTGCCAAGGAGATGGCAGATTCTAAGAAATTGCCTGGAAAGTCAGCATTCGTATTCCATGTGAAAGAGATATACGACGCAACATATGGTCCCAATGCAGGAAAGAAACTTGCTTAAATAGATTTTTTTTGTATTTTCTTTTTACTAAATTGTCAAACATTTTGACCCGAACCAGCATTATTTACCATCCTGATTACCTGAAACACGATACAGGATCACATCCTGAAAGAAAAGAGCGCCTGCTGTCGATAATAGCTTACCTGAAAGAAACAGGAAGGCTCAAAAAGCTGGAATTGATCGAGCCAAGGCGCGCAAGCCTTGAAGAGATCCAGTATATACATCCGAAAGAATATATCGAAAAAGCAAGGAGATATTCCGAACTCGAGATGCCCCTTGACCCTGATACGGTTTTATCCCGCGATTCATATGAGGTGGCGCTCCTTGCAGCAGGAGGCGCCATAACAGCTGTTGATTCTGTGATCGATGCACTCGATTCTTCATTTGCACTCGTGAGGCCGCCAGGGCATCACGCAACCCCGAAAGGAGGAATGGGATTTTGCATTTTCAACAATATCGCTATTGCGGCACGCCATGCTCAGAAAAGAGGTAAGAAGCGTGTGCTGATCGTGGACTGGGATGTGCATCACGGAAACGGGACACAGGATGCGTTTTACGATGACCCGTCGGTATTGTATTTTTCAACTCACCAGTATCCCCATTATCCTGGTACGGGGTGGCTCGATGAAACAGGTAAAGGCGATGGCAGGGGATATAACATCAATGTACCTCTGCCTGCCGGAACAGGAGATTCTGGTTTCATCGCCGCATTTGAGGAGATGCTTGTTCCGGTCGCGCATAAGTTTCGTCCTGATATTGTGTTGATTTCAGCCGGGCAGGATGCATGCAATCAGGATGGACTTGCCCAGATGGAAATGAGCGTGGAAGGTTTTTCTGTTCTGGCATCTATTGTACGATCAATTGCGGGGAAGAACTGCGACTGGAAAGTAGCAGCTGTTCTTGAAGGTGGCTATGACCTTGATCTTCTTCCCCGTTCTGTTGCGGCCGTTCTGGATGTATTCATGGGCAAAGAAGCGCAAAAAAAGATGTATGAAGTAAGCCCTCAAGTAAAGGCCCGGTTGGATGAAGTAAAGAAAATCCAGCGAAAATTCTGGGATATTTAGAAATCGATGATTCATCGATAGATTAATACGTAAAAAGCTATTATTTAGGCCGCCGTTCGAAGCCCGGTAGTGTAGCGGTCAATCATGCGGGACTCTGGATCCTGCGACCAAGGTTCGAATCCTTGCCGGGCTACCATACATCATTATATAGCCCGCGGGATTGTAAATAAGAAATTGGAGTTATCTTATGAACAACGGACCCGGATGATATCCATGGATTTGATAGGGCATTGGAAATGGCTCTTAAAAGACTTGACGACCCAATAGTATCACCGAACAATAAAGAACTAACACACAGATTTATATTGATGAAGTATGGCCGAACTAACAAAAGTATCATTCACGAATCTGGACAAGATCATCTATCCCGAGCTGGGATTGAAAAAATCCCGGGTCATCAAATACTATATCGAGATAGCTCCCCGGATGCTGGGATTCCTGAAGGACAGGGTCATAGTCATGAACAGATATCCTGATGGCGTTGACAAAGATGGATTCTATGAAAAGGATGCGCCAGCGGGTATACCTCCATGGGTTGAAACTTTCAACCGATATTCAAAGACAGCGAGGCGGGATATCAACCATATTCTATGCAATAATCTGGATACCCTTATCTGGATGGCTAATCTTGCAACTCTTGAAATAAACACTACTCTTTCAACTATTGATAATTATGATACACCCGATCTTGTATTTTTTGATATAGATCCGGAACCTCCCTGTTCCTTTGATGATGTCATAGATATGGCTCTTTTATTGAAAGAAAAGCTGGATGAACTCAACTTCAGGTCATATGTCAAAACTTCGGGGAAAAAGGGACTGCATGTTGTCCTGCCCGTCATTAAAAGTTATAATTTCAAACAGACAAGGGAATTCGTTCATCAATTCGGAAAGTTCATGGCAAGGGGATCTGATATTATTGTATCGGAGTTCAGGAACTCCAGGGATCCTGGAACTATCTTTATTGATTACCTGCAAAATATCCGGGGAAAGACCATGATAGCTCCTTATAGCCTGAGAGCGCAAGTCAGAGCAACAGTATCTACACCCCTTGAGTGGAAGGAACTTAAGAAAGGATTAAGACCTGAGGAGTTCAACATATTTACTGTCTTAAAAAGAAAGACTGATCCCTGGGAGGGGTTACTGGAAAATAAACAATCACTGGAAGTGAAATAAAATGGAAAATGATCAAGACACGGCCAAACCATCCAGCAGGCCCATCTGGAGCGGCAGTATCACAATAGGGCTTGTGAATGTACCGGTCAAGCTCTATATAATGATCCGGGATCAGGCATTTTCATTCAGGCTTTTACATAATGCTGATGGGCAGCCCTTGAAATATGAACGCGTCTGCATCAGGGATAATAAAGTAGTTGATTGGAAGGATACTGTAAAGGGATATGAAATAAGAAAGAATGAATTCATAGTTTTCAAGAAAGAGGAACTGGATGCCATAAGACCTGAATCAGACAGGAAGATCAGGCTCGATAAATTTATCAGTTTACTCTCCATTGACCCCGTATATTTTGAAAAGTCATATATACTGGTCCCTGACAAGAGCCTGGATGCCTATAGCCTGTTGATGGCAGTGATCCGGCAGGAGGGCAAAGCAGGAATGGGGAAGGTCACTATGAGAACCAAGGAATATCCGGTTGTTGTTTATGAATACAGGGGTGCTTTGGTCCTGACAACCCTGCGTTATTCTAACGAGGTGATTAATCCCGGTGATATGGAAGATCTTACAAAATTACAAAAACCTTCAGAAAAAGAGATGGAACTGGCCATAAAGATCATTAAGGAATTATCAGGGGAATTTGATATAACCGAGTACAGGGATGGTTACAGGGAGAAAATGGAAAAGCTCATAGAAACCAAGATGAAGGGAGAGGTCATAGTTGCGGAAGTTCCCAAGAAAGAGGAAGTCAAAGAATTGATGGTAGCCCTTCAAGAGACTATAAAACAGCTCAGCAAGTCAATCACCCACCCCTGATAGGTGTGGGCATGTCCCGTGAGGGATATGGGAAACTGGTTGACAAGGAGGCATAAATTATGCAGCAGTTAGAAGAAAGAAATACATACACACCCACCGATATTCCGCACGTTAGTGGCAACTGTGATCTATCATTAAACAGAGAGGAAACTCTCAGTGTGATAGGTTTAAAAACATCTTCTAACAACTCCGATGCGGCTCTAATTGCGACAGAACACGCAAAGCAGAACACGAGTGTATCTGCTGTTTATGTTCTAAACATGAGGGGGCAACCACTCATGCCTACAACACCAGGGAAAGCAAAAAAGTTATTAAAGGAGGGAAAAGCAAAAGTAGTTAAGAGAACACCATTTACGATTCAATTAAAATATGCAACAGGCGAAGCAAAACAACCGGTAATTCTTGGAATAGATAGCGGATTCTTGCATATCGGAGTATCCGCCACAACTGAAAAGAAAGAAGTATATTCTGCAGAAGCGAACCTTCGCTCAGACATAGTAAAACTGAATTCTGAAAGAAGGCAGTATCGCAGATCAAGACGTAACCGCAAAACATGGTATAGAGCGCCAAGATTCCTTAATAGGAAAAAACCAGAAGGTTGGTTAGCGCCATCAATCCAACATAAACTTGATAGTCATATCAAGTTAATTAACAAAGTAAAAGAACTTCTTCCGATAACAAAGACCGTTATTGAGGTAGCCGCATTTGATATCCAGAAGATCAAGAATCCTGAAATATCCGGGACAGAATACCAGAACGGAGTGCAGAAAGATAGCTGGAATGCCAGAGAATATGTGCTTCATCGAGATAACCATACCTGTAAAGCATGTAAAGGGAAATCAAAAGACCCAATACTTCAAACCCATCATATTGTTTCAAGACAAATTGGTGGGGATGCTCCTGATAACCTCTTAACTTTGTGCCAGACCTGTCATGAAAAGGTCACAAAAGGCAAACTTAAATTGGATATTAAAGTACCAACAGGTTTCAAACCCGAAACTTTCATGTTAATCGTAAGATGGAAGCTGGTTAATATGTTGAGAGATGCAGGAAATATTGTAAATCACACTTATGGATATATCACAAAATTTGACAGAATCACTCTCTGCCTTGATAAATCTCACAATACTGATGCTTTTGTAATTGCAGGGGGAACTATACAAGAAAGAAGTACCTCATATTTCATAATACAACAGGTCAGGAAATGCAACCGTAAATTGTTCAAAGGCGATAGAAGCCACATCAAGAATACGGCTGCTCGGATCATTCATGGATTCCAGAGATTTGATAAAGTTCTCTGGAATAAGATCGAATGTTTTGTATTCGGAAGAAGAAAAACAGGTTATTTCGAATTGAGAAAACTTGATGGAACAAAAATTCATGCATCGGCTAAAGCAAAAGAACTCACTTTATTAGAAACTGCTGATACGTTGTTAATAGCGAATTTGAGGCGGGGTACGCTCCTCCACACTCTGAAAAGTGTGGTTTCCGACACCCCTGCACCCCACGGAGTTTTATGAAAGATTATAAACCAATGCTTGCCCGACTGGCAGAATCGCCATTTTCGTCCAGTGACTGGATCTTTGAAGTAAAATGGGATGGCATAAGGGCTATCAGTTATGTTAATGAAGAACTCAGTATCAGGAGCAGAAAACAGAAGGAACTGATAGGTAATTTTCCTGAACTTTCCGAACTGAAGGATTTGACAGGGAATATAGTGCTTGATGGGGAAATAATTATTATGAAGGATGGGAGAGCTGACTTCCAATCCCTCATCCAGAGAATGCAAAATACCAATCCGCGTGAAATAATGTATCTGGCGGGCAAATTTCCTGCAACCTATATAATATTTGATATCCTGGAAAAGGATGGAAAGGAGGTCTCAGATATACCTCTTACGGAGAGAAAGAGGTTATTAAAAAATTCTGTAAAAGAAGGAAATTTCGTTGTCCTGTCTTTATTTGTTGAAGAAACCGGAGAAGCTTATTATGGGGCAGCCCTGGAAAAAGGGCTTGAGGGTATTATAGCCAAAAAGAAGCAGAGTCCATACGAACCGGGAAAAAGGAGCAATAACTGGCTCAAAATTAAGCCGGTAAAGACATGTGATTGCGTCATTTTCGGTTATACGGATGGTGAAGGAAACAGGGAGAAGACCTTTGGATCATTGATCCTTGGATTGTATGATAAAGCAGGACCGGTCTTTATTGGTAAAGTTGGTACGGGTTTTTCCCGGGAATATATGGAAAATCTAAAGCTGTCCCTGGATAAACATAAGGTAGAGGAAGAAACACTTCCCGGGGTGGATAATGACAGGGAAATTACCTGGTTAAGACCCGATATTGTGTGTAAAATAGGTTACCAATCAATAACGGAAGACGAAAAGCTTCGTATTCCTGTGTTTAAAAGCTTGAGAGAAGATAAAGAACCCCTGGAATGTACGATAGACCAGATAAGACCTGTTGTTTCAGATTACACGGAAAAAAGGGATTTTAGCAGGACACCTGAGCCTCAAATGTCGCATGAAAGGGGTACCGGAAAATCCTTTGTTGTACAGGAGCATCATGCCCGCAGGCTCCATTACGATCTGAGACTGGAAAAGGATGGAGTTTTAAAGAGCTGGGCCGTTCCCAAAGGTCCTCCGGAAACAAGCGGTGACCGGAGGCTTGCTGTCCAGGTAGAAGATCATCCTCTTGAATATGGTAAATTTGAAGGAGCGATCCCGCAAGGACAGTACGGGGCAGGAACGGTAAAGATATGGGATAAAGGATTTTATGAAACCATTTACTGGAAAGAGGACAAGATCGAGTTCATTGTTAAGGGAGAAAAGATGGAAGGAAGGTATGTGCTTGTAAAATTCAAGAAAGCAGGTGAGAAGAACTGGCTATTATTCAAAGGAAGTGATTGATGTGAAAAAAATGCATATAGGCACTATTGGGTGGAGTTATGATTTCTGGAAAGGGAATTTTTATCCCGAAGGAACGCAGGAGTTGCTTGCTGAATATGCAAGGAATTTTGATACCGTTGAAATAGACAACACTTTTTATAGGATTCCTTCCAGGGATACTGTAAGAAAATGGAAGGAAGAGGTGCCTGATGATTTTAAATTTTGCGCTAAATTTCCCCGCAAAATTACACATATTAAAATGCTCCAGGATTGTAAAGAAGAGCTTGATGTCTTTATTGAACATATGTCATTGCTCGAAGATAAGCTGGGACCTTTGCTTTTGCAGTTGCCTCCCGGTTTTAAACCTGAGAAGTATGAAATATTGAAGGATTTCCTTGAAGGATTGCCACGAAGATGCCGATATGCGGTGGAAGTCAGGAATAAAAAGTGGCTTGATGGGAAATTCTATGATATGCTCAGGGACAATGGAGTCGCACTTGCGTTGATAGACCATCCATGGATGCCTGAAATGAATACAGTAACCGCTGATTTTGTGTATATCAGATGGATAGGGGACAGGAATAAAATCAATGGAAAACTCGGAAAATTTGAAAGAGATAGAAGCAATGAAATAAAGGATTGGGGAATGAAGATCAACGGTTTTATTGAGGATTCTGTTGAAGTTTTTGGTTATTTCAGTAAGACTTATTCGGGTTATCCGCCGGGAGATGTGAGGATGTTGCTGGGATTTATCACTTGATCTTAACTTATGAACAAAAGATGCTGCATCAGCAGCATCCTTTGAAACTTTTGTACATTTTAGCGCATTCTTCTGTACATTTTACGTTGAATCCGTTATCTGTACATTCGATGGTTGCGATCTCCTTTCCTTCACTTGTTACCTTGAATTCCTTGGTTTTCATTTCATTTCACCTCCTCCGTGATATCGGATATACGATAATAAGATGTTTGAATATTTAACTGTATCGGTTATCCGATATAAACCAACCTTCTTATACATAGTACCCAATATAATATTCATGAATTGCTGCGATATGAAAGGGTTTTTGTCCTACCTGATACTGTGGATATTAAGAAATAAGAAGATGAATGGGGCCGAGATATCCAGGGAACTGGAAATAAGAAGAAGCACAAAGCCAAGCCCTGGGACACTATATCCTGCATTAAAAGAGCTTAAGGATAAGGGCTTGATAGAATCTGATGAGAATAAATACTATTCTTTAACTGATAAAGGGAAAAAAGAATTGAGTTCTGCCTGCAATTTCTTCTGCAAGACATTTTATGACATGAAAGAAATGTTTAACTGCCGCGAGCGATAGTCGTATATGTGTATCAGGATAGTCTGCTATCTGGATGGGAGAATTTTGACTGATAAAAAATATTCACCGCAGATAGAAGAAAAAAATCTATCTGCGGTTACTTATCCCCTGGTTCAATCCAGAGGTCTTTTATTCATCCAGAATTGCTTCTGCAACTTCTCGATATGCATTCATCACATATGGAATGCCGGAAACTTTTGATGCGTCCTCAGTCAGTGCCATTACATCCTGGCGCCCGATAGTTGATACATTGAATCTTCGTGAGCCTGCCATCAGTTGCTGCAAGCCTGTCCTGAATTTCTGGGCATAGGTGTAGACGCCAATTGCGCCCAGCGGGATATTCTTTATATCCTCACCGAAGCGATCTGCGAGTTCTTCATAGCAAACGAAGATCTCTTCCGGCCTGCTTCCGAATTCGGAAACGGTCTTGGGCAGGTCGCCATCTTTTATCCACTGTCCAATATTCTTCCCTACGAATCCCGGTATCATGAGGGCTCTTCCCATGCATACTGCCTTGAAGTATGGTGCTCCCATTGCCAGTGCCTTGTAAACACCGTCTTCGCTTGAGAAGCCGCCTGCCATTGCAAGATCGGGTATTCTCATGCCTTTCTTGCTCATCTTTTCTGCGAACTCATAGACAAGGGACTGGAGATAGAATGTCGGGATACCCCATTCTTCCATCATTGGCCATGGGCTCATGCCTGTTCCGCCGGGTGCGCCATCTATTGTGAGCAGATCGATCTTTGCTTCCGAGCAGTATTTAATTGCCATTGCAACTTCAACCATGGAATAGGCCCCGGTCTTGAGTGTGACTCTCTTGAAACCAAGGTCACGGAGACGGTCTACTTCTTCAAAGAATCCATCTTTTGTGACAAATCCGAGTCTTGAATGTCTCTCGAATTCTTTTATTGCCCCATCCTTATATGCAGCCTTTATTGCGTGGTCTTCCGGGTCCGGAGTAACTATATATCCGCGTCTCTTAAGTTCAATTGCGCGTTCGATTGTATTGACCTTGATCTCTCCGCCAATGCATTTTGCGCCCTGTCCCCATTTTAACTCAATGGTATCGAGGTTGTGCTTTGAGGATACATATTCGGCAACTCCAAGCCTGGTATCTTCAACATTCATCTGCACAAGGATTTCGCCAAAGCCTTCATGATATTTATTATAGGTTGTAATTCTGCGGTCCATCTCAGGTGATTGTTTGATCTTCTTGTTGCTGTCAAGAACAAGCCCAGGGTCGATACCGCATACGTTCTCACCGCATACAAGGGTGATCCCTGAGATCGCTGCGCCAACTGCGAAATGTTCCCAGTTTTTGCGTGCGATCTCTGTTGAGCCAAGCGCTCCTGTGAAAATCGGGACTTTCATCCTTACTTTCTTATCCCAGCCGTATTCGGTCTCGGTATTGACAATTGGGAATCTGGCGGTATCCGGATTTGCCTCTTCTCCTTCCGGCAGTCCCCATGCGCCTACTGCATAGCCCTGTATGTTCAGATGCGAGTAATCTATAGGGTAATTTTTGTCTGCGCCTGCTGTTATATTCCCGAATGGACCGGGATATATGACTTCTCGGCCTCTGAATGAGGATTTGAAGATTTCGCAATTCCCGCGGCATCCGTCAAGACACCGTGTGCATATCCCTGACATCGGGGATACGCTCTTTGAGCGATTATAGGTCTGTGTCGCTTCATTTGCATTTGGTTGTCTAAGATTCATGTTCCTCCAAGTTGGTTTTTTGAAGAAGAACCAGTAACAAGAGGTCTCTTCTTCTACATTGTAAATATTGTTTGCGCTCTCAACGCGCGGAAGCGGAAGGGTGTTTCCTCTATTTAAATATTGCGAAATCTTAGCCTATATAACAACATACTTGCGAGAAAAATAAAGAAACCAATAGACTTTCACATCTATTGGCACCTGTTCAAACAATTCTCTATCTTATTCTTCTTCTTTTTGGTAAGCTTCTGTTTATGTTAGTTTATCATGTGCTCCAATGGAGTCCCCCCAATAGTTATTGAATATTCGAACCCTGGAGTATTTCTGGGCAGGATCGAAAGTATATATTCTCCTATAGTGCCTCTAACAGTATAAGTCTCTATATACTGGTTTCCCATTTCCTGATATATACTATTACCATCGATCTCCCATGGTGGAATTTCTCCTCCCATACTCACACTTCCTTTTATCACTTTCTTACTGACTTCTAGATTTGATATTCCATTAGGACCTGAAAGGATAGTTTCGAATGATGGATTGTTTTTCTCCTTACCAGCTGGATACATTCCAAAGGAACTCGAGGTTATCTCTATAGTAATAGGTGAATCTTTTTCCAAACTGAACTTCTTGATGAAAGGGTCAGTTGGCTGCTTCCATATATTGAAGTTAAGGGTTACTCTTCCCCCGTCAGGTACTGATGGATCATCTATGCCGAGGTTTATGTAACCATTATAATATCCACTGGAATCAGGCACTTTAACATGAACCTGTACTATTTCCGTAGCGTTTGCCGGAATATTGTATGGTCCTCTTACAGTTATATCAGCTTCAGTTAAAGCTGGAAGCATTCCATAAGGGCCCATATATCCATCGCTGCCCACACTCGGATTTATATCTATTTCTTTGTTTCCCTCATTTTTCAATTTTATTTCATAATCATACTCTTTCATGGCTTCAAGCTGGTCATTTATATTCTGTGGCGATATCAGAATCATTGGGGGTGTCCAGACATCAATGGAAAGGCTAAAATAGTGGACATAAATGGGAAAAGGTTCAGGATAAGGTGTAGGTAATACCTCGTCAGTAAAAGCAATCTGGGAATTGTAATATCCTATAAAAGCATCTTTTGGCACTGACGCTTTTATTTTAAACATCTGGCTGCTCCCTTCGGATATTTCGGCACTGTTTGGTGTAACCTCTATCCACTCCTTATCTATTACAGGTCCACCATAGGGCGGGTTGATGATGTTAGGCTTAACACTTACAGTTATATTGTCCTTGTTTTTAACGGTAACTGTTATTTCCTTACTCTCACCAGGCTTCAATCTGAAATTAGCATTGCTTGGTGAAATTTCAAGTTTGGTGAATGTGCTTGGCTGATCCACACTTATCGGTGTTGTCGTTGGTGTTATTGTCATTGTTGATGTGACTGATGATGTTAGTGTTACCGATGATGTTGCTGGCTCACTGCTTGATGCAACGCCTACAAAGATACTCAGAATAAACATTGCAACTAAAACAAATACATATTTCTTCATTTAATTAACCTCCTCTTTTTGAATTTATATTCAGATTTTTCTTCTTAGGGAAAAACTGAACGCTATACCACAAGTATCATGGTGATACTCATGTAAATAATTTTCGATTTATTAGATTGAATTACAAGATTTTCTTGAATTTCGATCTGGCAGGAATTTTGCAACTGATCTTATCCAGATAAGATTCTATCCTGCCCAGGGCTTCAACAAGCTGCTCGCGCGATGTTGCATATGAACATCGAAGATGCCCCTCACCACAATCCCCGAATACATTCCCCGGCACTACCGCAACTTTCTCTTCTTTAAGGAGTCCGCCTGCGAACTCCTCCGATGTCATGCCAGTGCTTTTGATGCTAGGGAATGCATAGAATGCCCCTTTGGGTTCAAAACAATCAAGAGCAAGTTTATTTAATCCATCCACGATGATGCGGCGCCTTCGGTCATATTCCCTTATCATCTTTTCCATTTCACCGTTGCCGTTTTTCAGGGCGTCAATAGCGCCCATTTGTGCAGTTATCGGCGCGCAGAGCATCGCATACTGGTGGATCTTGGTCATAGCGCCGACCAATTCTTCGCAGCCTGTCGCAAACCCGATACGCAAGCCTGTCATGGCATGGGATTTTGAAAACCCGTTCAATATTATCGTTCTTTCTTTCATTCCTGGAATTGATGAAAAACACGTATGTGAGCCTTCAAATGTTAATTTGCAATATACTTCATCCGAGATCACGGCAAGATCGTGTTCATTGACCAGCACAGCTATCTCCTCAAGGTCTTTTTTCCTCAAAACCGCACCGGTAGGATTATTTGGATAGCTTAGCACAAGCGCTTTTGTTTTCTTTGTTATGCTCTTCTCTATCTGCTCCGGTGTGACCCTGAACTCATTTTCCCTGTTAGTCCTAACAGGAACGGGTATCCCGCCAGCGAGGGAAACGCTTGGTTTATAGGAAACATAACCCGGTTCCGGGACGATCACTTCATCCCCCGGATTTATTATTGCCCTGAAAGCAAGGTCTGCGGCCTCACTCACCCCTGTTGTAACCAGTACCTCATTTAGCGGGTTGTAATCAACATTATAATCTTTCTTATAACTTTTCGAGATCAATTCCCTTAATTCAAGAAGGCCGGGATTAGAAGTATAGGATGTAAATCCTTTCTCAAGAGAATATATGCACGCCTCCCTGATATGCCAGGGCGTAACGAAATCAGGCTCACCAACCCCGAGTGATATTACCCCTTCCATCTCAAGCACAAGGTCAAAGAATTTCCTGATACCGGATGGGGGGATATTATCTACGGCTTTTGCGACGAATTTTCCCGTCATAAGTATCACTACGGCGACACCGGCAGTCGCTCAGACCTCTCTTTCTCAAACAGGATATCCCCATCCTGCTTGTATGTTCTCAACACAAAATGTGTAACAGTTCCCTGCACCTGTTCAAGGGTAGCTATTTTTTCTGCAACGAAAAATGCAACATCTTTCATGGACTTTCCGCGCACTGTAAGTGAGAGGTCATGTCCTCCGGAGATAAGACGGACAGATACAACTTCCGGGAATTTGGCTATTCGCTCTGCGATAGTATCATATCCTGTCCTTGAGCGTAAAACAATTTTTAGCTCGATAATGGCATATACATATTCTTCTCCTGCTTTTTCCCAATCAATTACTGTTTTGTATTTTCGGATAATTCCATTTTTTTCCATTTCCTTGATCTTTGAGGCAACCTGTGCTTCCGTAAGCCCTGTCATTGTTGCAATTTCTTTTGGCTTTATTTTAGGGTCGTTTTCAAGGATTTCAAGTATTTCTTTCATTGTCTTGCCTCGCGGGTTTTTATTGTTCTGGTAGGTAATAGGTTTTGCCATAAGAAAAATCCAAGCGAGCTGATAGCCAAAGCCAGAGATAACATTAAAAGCGGGGATCACTTCGGGATAATTAATCTTGTGTTGTTTTTATCTTATTCGATAAATCCGAAGCTAGCCTAAGAGCAATTGTGAGCGGAAAAACAGGAAGACTCTTATAATGGATAAAATATCTTTTTATTTAAAGGCAGGTGGCAAATGAAGCAGAAATATGCAATTAAAAATGGAATTTCGGAAGGCATTGTTTATGAAGAAAGTGCGCCTTACAGCAATTCGATTAAAGCGATAATTACTCTGGGCTTTTTTGTGCTGGCTCTTTCATCTTTTTTTGCATTTTTCGGGCATTTAGTTGGTTCCAATAAGGCCCCTGAGCAGGCTCAGGTCGCCCTGCTTTTTGCCGCCTACATCTATGGCCTCATTATGTGGGGCTTTTTCAGCATGAAATTCAGGATAACGAACAATAGTGTGGAGGCTGTAATGCCTCCGTTTAAATATGGCGTCACGTTCTCAGAAATCAAAGAAATAAAAATAATATCTAATATTCCCTGGTATGTGGGCTGGGGCGTCCGTCTGTGGGGAAGGGGGCTTGCTTTTGTCAGCATGCGCAAGAGTGCAGTTGAGATTGAAAAAAGAAGTGGCTTCTTCAGACGGTTGGTACTTACTACCCAAAACCCTGAGGAGTTTGTAAAGACAATAAAGGAGAACCTTAAATGAGCGCTTTCAGGAGATTACGGATACGGCTGGGATGGTGCCCCAATGCAGCAATGTTAAACAAAAAGCACAATAACATACATAAGTATGCACTTTTTTTTCACTTATGCGTAATGGATGAGCCCTGGCAGCGGAACATCAAGAACCTGTACCGCAGGCAAATTATGTGAACGCCATTACCTGTTCTGTAGAAACTATGTCTACCATCCTGTGTCTCCCTTCTTTAACAAGTTCTACTAATCCAAAACCTTCCAGGTATTTTAAGTCTCTTAATACTGATTTCCAATCTCTATGCAAAATTTCTGCAATTTCACTTACATTGATATGAGGATTTTTTGCGATATGATGAAGCAGTTCAAGTCTTCTGGGTGTGAATAATCCTGCTGCCTGATGTGGTGTCAGCAATAGGGTGTCATCGTCCTTTACAATACCTTTTTCAGCATTGCCTAAGATTTCATTGATTTCTGTATCAATTTCTTTTTCACAGATTATTCTTATTTTCATAACTTTTCACAACCATTACTCGTAGTTCACGTCCAAGTTCTTCGACAAACTTTCTTGCCTCTGTAAGTGTCATATTTATGATATCGGGAGATTCCCAATCCCTGTCAATTCTGTGCAGATGTTTTCCAGATTTCTTCTTATGAAGGTGATTGTCATATCGCACGATAGGTATCCACTCATCGTTAACAAAGACACGATAATTGATCCCAAATTTCAGATTTTCATACAATGCATTATCGACCTTTTCAAGATGAATGTCTATCATATCTTTATATGGCTCGATTAGTACACTTACTTTCAAGTTTGATCTAATTTATATGGCATTCCATGCCATATAAGTTTTTTCATCGGATGAACCGTATGAGAACTAATGATACAAACAAAACGTTTCTTGAAAATCTCTCCTTTCTATGCTGCCATGTAGTACTCTAGCATTTATATATATGCCCCGATTATTATTTTATATCTAACAACTTATTTATCTCATTATTTATTTCTTCAAAAATCGAAGCGCCAATTGCAAGTCCCTGCGCTTCTATAAAATAATCTAATGCAGCCTCTTTCTCACCTTTAGTGATAAAAATATTACCGATTTCCATTAAAATTAGTGCTTCTTTTGCTCTAATTCCTATATCTTCGAATAATTTTAATGCCTTCCCATAATAATCCAGAGCTCTATCAAGGTCTTTACAAATACTCCAAAGGTCTTACGGGGGCTGATATGATGATGACTGAATTTGCCTTGAACAAGTTCCGACGAACCTTTGGGAGATTCTTCGAACAATACGATATGCTGCTCACACCTACATTAGTCAAATTACCAGAGCCACTTGGCAAGTACACGAAAATGGGGATAGACATCGACTATGTCGGGTATATGCGTCTGTGCGATGAAATCCGAGTCAACACCCCAGCTGCCAATGTGACCGGACAACCAGCCATAACGTTGCCCCTTGGACATAGCCAATCAGGTTTGCCGATAGGGGTACAGTTCATGGCCAGGTTCGGAGAGGAAGGCGCACTGATTCGTCTGGCAAGTTCGCTTGAACAAGCAATGCCTTGGCGTGATCGGATTCCACCTGTCCATGCAAGCAGGTAGCCCTTCATCTTGCATTCATCAAAAAGACTTAGTATTATTAATCCAATGAAATAAAATTAAGAAAAAAAAAGAAATTAAAAAAAAGATTCTTTTTGTTATGCTTCCTCATGTGCCGCTTTTATTTCTTCTGGAGTAAACATGCTGACTTCATGGGCACATGCTTTATCCCTTAAAAATTCCGGCACTAATTCCAATGCTTCTTTTTCACTATCTGCATCTTGATAAGCCCAGCCTGTATGTTCTCCAGATTTACAGCCGAAAGCGAATTTTTTAAGTGTGTCCTCCCCTTTCTCAAGCAATTCATCAAGTGCCTGCAAACACTCTTCGGAAGTGTGCGGTGATTCTACTATATATTTTGTCATGTTTTTTTGCCTCCACTCTTTTGGTTTCATAACACTGATTTGTGTTAACACATAAATTAAGACTTCTTAACAGATATACTTTTTCAATCAAAAAAAGTGCTGCATTTATTTTATAACCTACCCAAAAAGTCAAAATATCAATATCTCCGCAAATCGACTCTTTTTTCACTTATGCGTATAATACGCCACTATCTCATCACCGCTAACTCTATCGATCCTTACGAAACCGAATCTCTCAAACTGCACCACTTTATCCAGCTCTTTCTCTATCCCGCGCTCGCCAATTCCTGAATATTCGCCGTCCGGTGAAAGAACCCGCACCTTTTGGCCATCATCAGGAGCCCAGTGGATGATGCGTGCTTTCTCCTTCTTGACAAGATCCATATCAGTGCCGATGAATTTGGCTGATAGCGGCGATAATCCTGTAACCTGGATATTGTAAAGGTCCTTCAAACGCAATTTCTCACCTTCTTTCAGGTTTTCCACATCGCTCTGGCAGATAAACACTTTTGTTCCTGCGGGGATCTCTCTCATCGGGCCCCGCGAAGGATGAAGCGGCGCTTTTGCGACTTTTGGTTCTGCGCCCTCAACTTCCAGTTCAACAGGATTCCATACGAAAAAATATCTGTTTGCTATCGGATCAACAATTTTTCGGTTCTCTGCATACAAAGTATCAAGGCTTAAGCTGATATCAGTTTCACCAAGACCAAGGTCTATCATGAATTTCCTTAGAGCTTCTGATCGTATGCCGCGCCTCCTCAATGCTCTTATCGTGGGCAAGCGCGGGTCATCCCATCCTGTATATGTACCGTCAGCTATCGCCTTTTTCAGGCCGCTGGTGCTTAATTTCCCGAACTCGTGTATCTGCACGCGTCCCCAGTGCATGGTTTCCGGGTACTTCCAGCCCATGAATTTATAAACATATCGCTGGCGTGTCTCGCTATCCGTGAGATCCTTACCCCGGATAATAAGGGTCGTACCCAGGAGATGGTCTTCCACGGCGCTCTCAAAATCAAGGAGCGGCCAGACATTATATTTGTCCGCAACTTCGGGTCTTGGGTGCGGCGACTTGACGATACGAAAGGCAACCCAGTCCCTTATTGCCGGATCTTTATGCGCAATATCGGTCTTGATGCGAAGCACTGCTTCCTGCTCTTTGAATTGACCGGACAGCATCTTTTTCCATGAGGCAAGATTCTCTTCCACATCCTGTTCCCTGTGCTGACAGGCTTTCTTTATATCTTTTAGCGCCTTGAAGTCTTCCTGTTCGCAGAAACAAACGTATGCATCCCCTTTCTTAATAAGTTGTTCAGCTACTTCATAATATTTCGGGATCCTGTCAGAGGCTATTACAACCTCATCAGGATGAGCCCCAAGCCATTCACAGTCGTCAAGATACCAGTCGTAAGCTTCAAGCATGGGGCGCTTTGTCGCAGGATCAGTGTCATCGAAGCGAATGATGAACTTGCCATTATATTTTTTCGTGTATTCCGAGTTCACAACGATCCCCCGTGAACTCCCTATAGTAGGCGGCCCGTTGGGATTTGGCGCGAACCTCATCACAAGATATCCTTTAATATCAAGAGTTGGAAGGCCTTTTTCCGGCTCTTTCTTTTCCTTGAGTTCTGCAATGAGTTCAGGTGCGAGCCGGTTCAATTCCTGCTCCCATGAATCAGGAGACATCTGGTTTATCTCATCAAGCACGTCTGACACTAGCGAATTTACTTCTTTTGCCCTTGTCCGGAGTTCCGGGGCTGACATTACCTTGCCCATTACAGAACCAGCCTGCGGCAACTTGTTATATTTTACGGCATTCTGCAGCGCATATTTTTTAATAAGTATTTTAATATCATCAGTTGTTAACATTGCAGCCTAAATCATCATCCGGGAATATTAAACTTCGCAAAAAAGGTTCAATAAAGTTTATATTGATATCATTCATATTCAGATAAGGTGATAATATGCAGGCTGAGGTTTCAACGCTATTTGGATTAAATATTTACACAGAAAAGGGAGTATATATTGGAAAAGTAAACGATGTCGTGCTTGAAGTGAACGAGAAAAAAGCTACGGGTCTTGCGGCCACAAAATTAAATCCCAATATGTTTGATTCGGGAAGTAAAGGTGTAGTCGTCCCGTTCAGGTGGGTTACAGCTATTGCCGATGTTATTCTCATAAGGCATGTCAAAGACCAGTTCAAGAAACCCGAAGAGGTTACTGAAGAGTATAATATCGAAGACGAGGAACAATAATAAATCTTGAATGATGATTTTTCAGAAAATGAAATGAAAGAAAGGGAAATATATTCCCACCTCAAGGTGTTCCCTCCTTTTGCTGTAAGGATCGATGGCAGGGGTTTTCGTCGCGCGCTGGATTCACTCGGGCTCCTAAAACCATATGATGAAAGATTTGCCCATGCAATGGCAGATTCAGTTGAATTATTTTTTAAGGAAAGCGGCCTGAATCCACTTTTTGCATTCACGTTCTCAGATGAGGTCTCATTATTTTTTCATGAGATGCCTTATAACAACAGGGTCGAGAAAATTGATTCCATTATCCCGGCATTTGTTTCATCAGCGCTTACAATCCGGTTGAGGCTTGAAAAACCTGTATCCTTTGATTCAAGGATTGTTCTTCTTGGAAAAGAAGACATTTATAAATATCTTTTATGGAGGCAGGCTGAGACATGGAGAAATCATGTTAGTTCCTACGGATATTACACGCTGTTAAAATCCGGAATGAGCGAAAATGAAACTGCGATGAGCCTGAAAAATATGAAAGCAAGCCAGATACATGAGCTGGTATTCCGGCATGGAATAAATCTTGCAGAAACGCCAGTCTGGCAACGATGCGGCATAATGATCTACAGGGAATCGCGTGAAAAAACGGGTTTTAATCCATTAAAACAAGAGGAAGTTAAAACGCAAAGGAAAAGAATAATACAGGATTGGAACCTACCGATTTTCAAGAACGAGGAAGGAAGAAAGCTTATCGAAAGGCTTGTTTCATAGATCGTATTGAAATAATGTTTTCTGGTTTCTATCGAATTTTTCCAAAATATTTTTTGAAGTCTCCCAGGAACTACGGGCAAAGGAAGGAAGAGAATTATGGTCTTTTACCCATTGTTCAAGGAATCCGATAGTTTTCGGGTCAGCAGGGTAACCGCTTCCTATTTCCATTCCAAGTTCATCTTCCAGTTGTTGTACAAGCCAATCCCTCTGGACTTTTGCAAGTATAGAAGCAGCCGATACGATCGGGTATTTAACATCCGCTTTATGTTCGGAAGTTATCATTATTTCCCCTGGATATTTCATCCTGATATTTTCACCAAATCGGTTCGCAATTACATCCGCAGCATCTACAAAAGCATGATCCGGTCTTAATTCTTCAAGGACTTTGGCAAAGCATATTACCATTATTTCATTCATTGTCATTATCTTCCTGAGTTCATCTATCTGTAAAGGTGTCACCTCAAGGATAAAATATTTTTCAGCCATGTTCTTAATTTCCCCGGCCAGAACTTCACGTTTTTTTGGGGTCAATTGTTTAGAATCTTTAACGCCGATTCTTAAAAGTTCATTTCTTTTTGTTCTATCAAGCAGTATTCCAGCAACGCACATTGGTCCAAGAACCGGGCCTTTTCCAGCTTCATCGATCCCGGAGATCATTAAAACCATTAAAAAACCCTATCAGATGATGAAATTTCCGTACCGAAAATATTTTTCATATATTTCAGGGAGTATTCATAAGACTCTTCATCTATCGAAGCAGTACAGTCACGGGGGACGATTGTATTATATCCTGAAAAATATGCCGAAGCAACATTATTCTGGACGCAGATGTCTGTGCTCACACCTGTAAAAATCAACGTATCAACATTCATTTGTGTTAATATTTCAGGAAGTTGTGTATCCACAAAAGCGCTGTACCATTGTTTTTCTATAACAATATCATTTTTTTCAGGTTTGAGCTCTGGAATTATTTCAGAACCCTTGCTTCCTTTCATAGCATGTTCCCCCCAGATACCCAGTTCCCTATCGGTTGCATTATGTGCATCGCATAAAAATATTACCGGAACTCCATGTTTACGTGCTTTGGTTACAAGAGCACAAACATTCGGGACTATATTCCGGGCTCGTTCACTTCCAAATTTCCCTGTGACAAAATCATTTATCATATCCACAACAATGAGAACTTTTTTCATATTATCTCCAAAATTTCATGTTTCCACACATTATTAACTATCCTGGTATTTTGGCTTATAAAAAAGCACTACCCTGTATTCTGACGGCTCACGATCCATCTTCCTGTATAGTATATAATCAATGGTAATATCTGACTCTTTGAACCAGTACCATGACATCTTTGAACTATTAAGTCTCTCATAATCCGTGCGAAGGCGGCGCTTTACAATTTCAGCTTCATTTTCAGCTTCATCGCCCTGATGAGCGATTATCAACGGTGCGTCGAGAGTGGAATTGATATCGACCTTCCACTGAACATTATTGAAACGGCGCATGTACCAGAGGAACTGGGTTTCTAAATCAGCATCTGTAAGCTGTATTTTTGTTGAATTACCCTCATACTGTGATGAAATTTCATTTATTTTACTGAGAAATAATGCGAACTTCTGAGGAGGCTGAGCCGCCTGGATAAGAGGTTCTGCGGTATCTGTATAACGCTTAAAGTTCAATTCTATGCTTGAATATACGAAAAAAGAAGATGTTACGATAATAATTACAACAAGAATCATCCCTTTATGGGAATTTAAATCCAGGCCCGGAATAATTTCATTCAGGTAGATCGCTGCAATTAATGCAAGAGGAAGTAAGGGATTGAGTACAAGCCAGGGTACTTTTTCCTGGATATATGAATATATAAAGAAATTAGTCAATGCCCAATATGTCAGGAAAGCAACAAGAAGATTTTTTGATTTCAATACACTTAAGAATGCAAATACCAACAATGGCAATAAAAAGATTATCGATGCTGGTAGATAAGATACTGGAAGGCTTGATGCCGGATATGTTTTTAATAAGAGATAAAATAAATCAACTATTATCCAGTAGGTTATAATAATTGTCAATATCTTTATTTTCTTATTATCGCAACAGCTATAATGTGCAATTCCTAAAACTCCAAAAATAAATATTGGGAGTTCATAGAGGACCATGATCGGCAGATAGTAAAAGAAGGGGCCGCCCATACGTTCTATCTTATGCATCTCATACCAGTGCAAAACCGCTTTCATGAAGGCATCTTTCATGCCGGAAAGGTCAAGGAAATTTCCTGTATAATATAAAGAGAAAAAGACAATGAATATAAAAATGAAAAATAGCTTTTCCGTAAACAAAACCAAAAGTTTATTATCAAGACGTTTTATTTTTCCGATCAAACCATTGTACCATTTTTCCCTTATGGCAAAAAGCAACAGGAAAAAGAATCCTAAAGCCATTATTATATACGCATTTTCTTTAAGCGCAGCCAGCGATGCCAGCGCCAGCGCCCCGATAACAATGTAAATAAATCTTAGTAATGGATATCTGGCAAATTTGAGAATAATAATAACCGACACAATTAATGCAAATGAAACAAAATATAATCCGTTTAAAGATAATAACGATGACATCCGAATGCGTAAATCCGGTATGATCCATATAAATATAATTATTAATATTATTAGTATGGTTGAAAATAAATAAACATTTCGGATCGTTATATTTTTATCATTTGAATAATTTATATTAGAATAATTCTCAACAAATTTGATCGCACAAACCAATAATAACAGGGTAAAAAAGGATATGAATATGTCTTCCCTGTAAAAACGGGAATAATACAAAAACGATGGCGATAATGCAAGGAAGAAAGCACAGACCAGCAATCCGATCTTCCCGATATATTTCCTTAATGGAAGCAAAAATAATAGCATAGCAGACCCGAAAATTGCAGGGAGAATTCGCGCCGAATAATCAGTATCGCCAATTCTTTTAAATATTTCCGCTGTCACATAATACATGAAAGGCCCATGGAACGAGGGATCGTATGAATAGGTATGCTGGGTGAATAACTTGTAAGTAAAATAACCTACAGCAGCCTCGTCGTGATGAAATACCCTTTCATCAAGCCTGTAAAGTCTTAAGAAAAATGCAAGAGCTATTATTATAAAAAAACCAATGTAAAAAGCATAGTTTCGTTTATTCATCCGGCTCATGATAGTATAAACTTATTCATAGCATTTATGGTTTTGGAAAAACATTCTGGGTTCATGTCAAAAATCAAGGTCAGATTCTTTGCAAATTTCAGGGAATTCACAAAAACAAGTGAACTTGGGATTGAAGGAGATACTGTACGAGAGATACTTGAAAAGATTTGTGAAAAGTTCAAAGGCCTTGAAAAGATTTTATTCAAGGATAGAAAATTACAGCCCTATGTTAATATTTTTCTAAATGGGGAAAATCTCCCTGGATCAGATGGGTTGGATAAATCTTTGCGCGAGGGCGATGAGATCGCAATTTTCCCTCCTGTGTCAGGTGGATAGATGTTCAAGAAAAGAATAAATGCGCAAAAATCAAGGGAATTATTTCTCAACTCATTTGAGCCTCTTTCACAAATAGAAATCTTGCCCATCGAAGAATGCGATGGAAGGATAATTGCAGAAAATATTATTGCAGGAATTGATGTGCCTCATTACCGGCGGGCTGCAATGGATGGATTTGCAGTCATGGCATCTGAAACCCTCGGAGCAGGAACCGGTTCACCTGTTATGCTCAGGTTAGCAAATACTATGGAGAAGGGGGCCTGCATCCGCGTACATACCGGTTCACCGATGCCAGAAAAGTCGGATGCAGTCGTTATGATGGAAGATACGGTATTTTATGGGGATAAGGTTGAGATATTTACACAAATCCATCCCCTCAAGAACGTTGGGGCAATAGGGGAGGATGTACAAAAAGGTGAAAATATCATAACCAGGGAGTGCCTGCTTCGTCCCTGTGATATCGCTGTTCTTGCATCCCTTGGTATTGGGAATATCAAGGTTTTTAAAAGGCCTGTTGTTGTTATTATTCCAACAGGTGAGGAACTTGTGCCCAGATGGAAGAAAAACCTGGAGGATGGAGAAGTCTATGAAACGAATGGATTGATGTCTGCGATGTATATACGAAAATGGGGTGGCATCCCGCGCCTGCTTGACATTGTGACCGATTCTCCTGAAAAAATAAACGAAGCTATTACATCAAACCTTGATGCCGATATGATAATAACAAGCGGAGGGACTTCAGTGGGAAAACGCGATTTTGTTCCGGCAGTTGTTGAATCGATTGGAAAACTCCTTGTCCATGGCGTCGGGATCAGTCCAGGGAAGCCGACAGCACTTGGAATTATCAATGGCAAACCAGTTTTATGCATGCCGGGATATCCTGTTGCGGGTATAGTGGCGCTTTTTTTCTATGGAAAGGCGGCCTTTCGAAGGCTCGGACGTATTCCGGATGAGCCAGAAAGGATTGTGCAGGCAGAGCTCTCTGAAAAGATAGCTGGAAGGACAGGGTATAAAACATTTGCACGAGTAAAAATAGATAATGGCAGGGCGATTCCACTTGCAACAACGGGAGCAGGGATTTTAAGTTCAGTTTCTAAGGCTGATGGTTTTGTGATCATTCCGGAAAATATTGAAGGACGAAATGCCGGTGAGAAAGTTGAAGTAGTGTTAATTGAATGATTATTTTATCATCATGATAATCATTTTTTGACCGGATGGGTATATTAGTAATTATAATCATTGTTAGTATGAGCAGGCAACAAATTCAATAATATTTTCACATACATCCTATCCAGGCCTGCTCTATCCTATTGTTTTTTCAGTTCTTGCGACTGGTTGCTAAAAAGCCTTATCTATCCGGATATGAAATCGATGATAATCGAATAATGGGCAGGTTGGGGGGGTGGTATTAAAAAAATTTCCTGCCCATTATTATTCCTTCAAACACACATGATATTTAAAATATTCGATGATCATAAGCCTAAAAGCATCCTCTTTCCAACCTTTACATCTTCAATAGAGAACACCTCAAGATTATACACACCATTAAACCTGAGTTCTTTTAAAACAGAAAAGTCAATAACTCCTGTCCCTGGCGCACCATGAAGATCGCCCCAGAATTTCTCGGTCAAAAAACCCTGGTTATCGTGAATATGAACATGTTCTACATGATTTCTTAGTTCCCTGGCAAATTCCCGAAGTTTCACCTGGTTTCCGTTACATGTCAGGTTGGCATGCCCGATATCAAACGTAGCCCTCAAATTAGATGAACTTATCTCTTCGATAGCTGTTATCAGTTCAGTTGCGCTGATGCACAGATTATTTGGGTCAGTCCCTTCCTTATTTTCCAGTCCAAGTGTAACATTCACATCCCCGGCAAATTTCGAAAGACGGGATAATCCTGATACCATGTTCTCAAATGCTCTCTCTTTATTTCCATTTATCCTTCCCGGATGAATGACTACCATCCCTGATCCGAGAGCGTCTGCGATCATGATACTTTCTTTCATGAGCTTCTCTGTTGTATCATTCAATCCCGCAGTGTCAACAACAAGTTCGCGCGGGTAATTTGGCGCATCGCTAAAATAAGGGGCATGGATCGAAGTTGATAGATCGTATGATGAAAGCGTTTCTTTTAGTTTGCATATCCGGGATTTAATTAACGTTGTTCCTTCATAAACTTCAAGTTTGGGAATATACAGTTCAACAGATTCAACTTCGGGCTCCAATTCAGGAAGTGTTCCTGCAAAAGATGATGCTCCTATGATCATTTCCTGTTGATCTCGGCCCTTAATTTTTCAACAAGCTCTTTCTTGATTGAAGAATTGCGGTCTCCGCCGCACACGCAACCTCTGACCCCGATAATATCCGGGGAAATTCTTTTTAATGCCGGGATATCTTCAAATTTGATCGTGCCTGCAAGGGCTGCCTCAAGCCCGTGGTCTCTTGAACTTGAAACGAAACCTTTGAGTTCTTCATTGGTTAAGAATTCAAATGTGGAGCGGCCATCCTTGATACCCGTATCCATCATTACAACATCTACACCTGCTATTTCACCGATCGCTGGCAGTTCAAAAGGTGAAATAGAGTTGATTCGTTTGTAATCAGAATAACCTGAAGCCACTACTTTCTTATTTTTGTCATATTCCTTTACTGAACGGACGATATTTGTAAGCATATCCATGGCTTGCTCTCTTGTCTGGATATCATATAATCCAACTTTGATATAATCTGCACCGGCCACGGCCGCCCCAAGCGCAGCCAGGGATGCTGTTCCGGGCTTATAATTAAAATCACCGATCGTTGCGCTCAAAGGTACAACGCCCGCCTCTATTTTCACAGCCTTTATCATCCACGGGAAATTTGCGCCAAGTGAGCCTTCTTTCGGATTCTTTACATCTATGATATCAGCGCCGCCTAATTTGCAGATTTTCGCTTCTTCAACATTGATTGGGCTTACGAGTAACTTCATAATCATTAAATCAAATTGATGCACTTATACATTTATGTTTCGATTCAATCCATTAGTATAGCATATTGGATTTCATTGGAATGAGAACAGATGTCTTTATATACTATTCTAGATAATTCATGTTTTTAAAGGTAAATTATGATTCGTGGGAAATTGACATACATATTCATTGTAATCATTTCATTATTGATCTCATCTGGTTGTGTGGATCAACAGCAAACAGGAACTCCAATGCCAACGACAATACCCACAACTCCTGCTGTGCAGCCGAGCGTTGAGATCCTAAATGCGCCTGCTACGGCAATTCCAGGAGAGAGTTTTGATATAATCTGGGGTGTGAATAATCTTACTGAAAAAACTATCTCCCATACTGCGATACACTATGGTTCGCAATCCAGAGTTGAGCCCTTAACGCTTACAAGTTATCCCAACCTTACGCCGGTCATGAATGGAACAATTCCCGCTAATTTCAGTACCTCTGTAATAATAAATGAAACGGGAATTAAGTATTTCCGGGCACATGCTATAATCGATGGAGTTAACTATTGGTCTACTGAAAAAATTATAACAGTTTATTCTCCTGCGACAATAACTGTAACCTCCATTCCAAATAGAGTGGTCGAAAGTACAAATTTTGTTATTAAATGGAAAGTTGAAGGAGGAACAAATGGGGAAATCAGTAAAACAGGTTTGATATGGGATTTAAAGAAAGGGAATATGAACATTACTGATTATTCCAACTATACACCATCTATGGCCGGAAAAACCCCACAGGAATTCAACCAGACGATGAAGGCGCCTAAGAGCAGTACTATTTTCTTTAGGGCTCATGCAATAGTTGATGGAATAGAGATATTATCAGATGAAAAACAGATAACGATATACCCCGAATATACATCCGGGTATTGAAAGTATGGAACCAGAGAACAATTCGTTAAATAATTGCCTTCGTGATCTTGGCTATCCTGCGAATTACATAGAAGACATAAGCGCGCAGCTTAATAAATTATTTAAAGATATAGATTTTGACAATATAAAGCAAAGAGCCAACCAGGCAGCACAGGTCAGGGATACGGATGGGTTTATCAAATCACTTAAGGATCTCATGTTCCGTCTTGAGGGAAAAAGCATTTACCGTCCAGATGCGCCCATACACCTGATAAAGCAGCTCGTTAACGGACTTAACCTCAAGAACGAGGACATCTTTTTTATCATTGCCAGGTCAAAAATACCAATGGAAGAAAAACTAAAAGAAATGGAATTCCTGGCATCATGCGCAGCCATTACACAGCTTGGGTTTATCCTGTTAAAATGTCTTGTTCCCGAAGTAAAAGCTGCAAGTTCAGGAGAACATGTTTTCCTGGTTATTGATAGTTTTTCCCCGGATTCAAAGATATTTGTTGATTTCAGTATAGATTCGATCAAAGAAATAAATGTAAGCATTTATGACAAGAACGAAAATAATTGGAAGTTGAAAAAAGACAGGGATCTTTCAACTCTTGATACAGAAACCGCACAATATTTGACCGAATATTACTCATTTTTCCAATTGACGTCAGGCATTGGATTGAACCATAATATCCATAATAACCTTGGTCTTGCATACGATAAAATAGGAATGTTCGATAAATCAATACAGGAGCTTCAAGAGGCTTTGCGTCTTGATCCGGGTTATATTGAAGTCCACAATAACCTTGGGGTAACTTATTATAAAATGGGTTTGACAGATGAAGCTGAAAAGGAATTAAAAGAAGCTATAAGACAAAATCCGGGATATCTGGAAGCACACTGCAACCTTGGCAATATCTATACATGCTCGGGGAGATTGGAGGAAGCGCTTTTTGAACTTAATGAGGCCCTGAGGATAAATCCGGAACATGCTCCAGCCCATAATACTCTCGGTGAGATATATGCTCTTCAAAGAAGAAATACAGAAGCGATAAATGAGTTCAGGGAGGCTCTTCGTATTGATCCCAATTATCCTGCCGCCCATACCAATATCGGGAATTTTTTCTTAGAGTCGGGCATGTATGATGAAGCAATAAAAGAATTCCGGAACTCCCTGGATATCGATCCTGATTTTTCAGATGCTCATTATGGAATGGGACTTACGCATTATGAACTTAAGAGTTACGAAAAAGCATCACAGGCGTTCATTAAAGCTGTATATGCTTCTCCTGAACTTCTTGATCGTGTTCCTGACCAGTTGATCCTCAAAGTGAAGCAGGGCATTTCAAGATTAAGATAATTAGCATTAAGTTAGAGGATGAACGCAGATTAAGATAGATATATGTACGATGTGGTTATAAATATATTTTACTAACCGATAGATGGAATATGAAATTTATAAAAATGGTTGTTCTATTATTATATTTTGGAGTAGCTTTGACAAATGCGGCTTTAGCTGCAGAAGAAGTAGAATATAGTATCACTGTGCCCGATTACATAGACATTGAAAAAAACCTGACTATCTCTAATATACTGTCTTACGGCGATGTTACAAATGCTTATGATGCTGCCCCGTGGGGAATGGACTGGGGAGAGAAACATGCGCCATATAAATGGAAAGTAACTACAGCAAATGGGGAAGTAACAATCGGTTTTGAACGCTACGAGACAATTTCCGCAAATCCTCAGAGCATAACATTCTTCCGGACTGTAACAGAACTAAGAGGAAGCCATACGGAAACAAGATACCGCGAAGTTAGGCAGATGCCCGCCGGGATTCAAGCGACAGGCTTGTCACGACCAACAGCTGAACCGACTACACAGCCAACACAAAAATCACTAACACCAGTCCCGGAGTTGCTCACAATAGCACTCATGGGGCTTGGTTTGGTCAGCCTTTTGGCTATCTTGCGCAGAAGAAATTAATTCTGGATACAATACTTATTCAGACTTGCTTTACCGTGCCTGTAATATTGCCTGTCGGTTTCTTAATAAGTTCAATATCCTGCACCACAACTGCGCTACCGACTGTTGAGATCGTTAACGAACTATTCGTATAATATCTGATATCGTAGGCCGCTGTAATGGGATATGTACCAGAAGCAACGGTCAGCGAATAGAATCCAGTTTGATTACTCGTCGTTGATGCTCCAGGGGTTGATACTGTCACTCCTGAGAGCATTTCTTTAGTAATGCTGTCCATTACTGTACCGTTAATGAACCTTACCGAAGGAAGTATTGTGGTCGCTGTATGCGTCTTCATAGTGGTATTAATATTGCCATAAATATCCACCGTTCTTGTACCAATAGTATATGTTCCCGGAGATACAGTTGCGTTGTAATACTGCACCCCTTTTAAGACATCGTTCTTATAGACTCCATCCAAATAGACCATCACTTTGGCAAAACCCTCATTTTTTGGATCTGTCCAGGTCCAGTTAATGTGAGTGGTGGCATACGTTATGTTTCTCAGGTTCGTGACGCTGTCAGGTGGGTTATAATGAGTAGCTGCTGCTGTCACGTTCCAGATCCACTGTTGTGAAGCAACATCGTTGGTATTATTTGCAATTGCAGTTATGTTCCAGAATCCTGCTGATGCACTGGTATTAGTGTAATTAGCGTTGGTAACACTTTCATTGAACTGAACCTGTGTTCCGTTGATATACCATGTAACGTTCACGGTCTGGTTAACGGTGATGTTGAAGGTTCGGGATTGACCGCCGGTATTGTTTACCGGCGATATTGGCGCAAATCCTGTTATGGAAGGCCGAGAGCTGCATTCACGGATGGCCTTATTTATATTTAGACGTCCACCAGTCACTGTTTTTCCGGCCAGTGAAAATATGGGATCAACGTTATTGAGGATATTTGCCTTCAGTTCAGCTGTATTCAGGGTGCATTTAGACAGTATTAAGATGGCTGCGCCTGAAACGTGCGGGGTGGCCATGGAGGTGCCATCGTCATAAGCGTATCCACCTGGATATGTAGAGAGAATAGAAACACCCGGTGCACCCAAATCCACGGTCGTGGAACCGTAATTTGAGAAATAAGCTAAAGAATCGGTGTTGTCAGTTGCAGTCACTGCAACTACACTGGAGGCATCGTAGTTAGAGGGGTAAAAAGCAATATTATCATTGTTTGAACCCGAGTTCCCCGCAGCGGCTACAAACAACATCTCGGCAGAATTAGCTCTTTTGATTTCATCAAGAAGCGATTGGTCAAAACCTGCCCCTCCCCAGCTATTTGACAGCACGCGGACGTTAGCAGCTTCCCCGAAAAATGCCTTGGTCTGGATCACAAATTCAATAGCATCAATAGCATCAGATGCATATCCTGAGCCGCTTGCATCCAGGAACTTTACTCCCATAATGCTGGCATTCCAATTCACTCCCACAACACCCATGCTGTTGTTTCCTACAGCTCCGATAGTCCCTGAGACATGTGTACCATGCCCCTCATCATCCTGGGGGTCGCAAGTGTGAGTTATCGCATTAAAGCCATGACTTCCGGCCGCACAATTGATTTTAACTCCACCTATCGTCACGTTAAAAGCAGTCGGCGCTGTCCAGACGTTGGCAGCCAGATCGGAACGCGTATAGTCTATACCCGTGTCGATGACGGCAATCACATTCGCTTTTGAGCCTGTAGAAACATCCCAGGCCGATGTTGCACTTATGTCCGCTCCTGCCATGCCCGCAATACCAAGAATGGTCTGCCCTGTGTTTTGCAACCCCCAGAGTTGGTTAAAGTAGTCATCGTTTGGGGTTGCCATGGTATGAACGATGTAATTGGGTTCGACATATTCCACATCACTTCGTGCGGACAGTTCAGTTATTAGCGTGGTGATATTCTTGCTCTTTGAGTGAAAACGCACTATTTTGGCACTTCCCACATATTCGGTTTTATCCACATCCTCTCTTATCTTCACATTGCTGATAACCTGTGCCGTCGGGGCTCGGAACTTAACCAGGACTTCATTTGCAGCCGCTTCTTTGCCGTGGAATATCTCACTCTTATAATTGTCAAAATGTGCCGCCTCTGCACCGATTACTAATAATAAAAATACCAGAATCGTTATTCCAACAGCTGTTCTGAGGGCATGCCAAACGTTTTTTAATGCCATTTTTCCTCCTTTTTGAATTTGCAAGCGGGTATGACCATAAATATTAATCGATTTATTATGTGTTTTAGTTTATATAACTAGTTATTAGTTTTTTAAATGTAATTAATAATAATTATTATGCTTATAAATAAAAACATATTCTGAAAATTCGATGCGATATTTGATATCCTGTTCTGTTCCTTCTAAAATCCATTTTAGTAGCTGGACATACTGTTATGGTTTCTTATGCGTTGAAACAAATATATTGTATTCTGACAAAATACCAACAAAAATTAAAACAACTCAAAAACACCCATTATGCGCGTTCTCATAATTGACGGGTATGTGGATGAACCTGCATGCCTTGGCGTTCCGCCGTATATGGCTCCTTATCCACGTTATATAGCAGGCGCTCTCATCGAAAAAGGAGTTCAAAAAGACAATATCACATATCGCACAATAGACCGGATCCGAACACGCAGGGAGCCTCTGCGATTTGATCTTTATGTTATTATAGCAGGAATGACAGTTCCGGGGAAATATTTAAGAGCATCACCTGTCACCCTGAAAGAGATCAGCGAATTATCGCACCTTGAGGGTACAAAGATAATCGGTGGGCCTATCAGGTTAGGATTTGGCGAGGAAGGCGGCTCATCTGCAAAAGATTTTTCTGTTCCCGGAATTACGCTTGCAAAGAAAGACATCGAAGCGTTCGTTTTCGATCTTATGGATCACAAAGACCCTGCATCTGTCCAGCACAGGATGCGCACTACAAGCGAGATAGGAAGATGGGCCGAATCGGGCGCTTTCATCATCACCCAGCATCCTGATTATCCGTTTGTTTTATGCGAACTTGAGACTTACCGGGGCTGCCCTCGCCATTCACACTGTTCTTTCTGCACAGAACCATTCTACGGAAAACCGGATTTTCGAGAAATTAACGATGTTCTAAGAGAGGTATCTGCACTCTATGAGAACGGAGGGCGCTATTTCAGGTTAGGAAGACAGCCCGATCTGTTTATGTACCGGTCAAAAAACGGTGTCCCTGACCCTGACGCTTTGGAAGAACTCTATACAGGGATACGCACAGTTGCTCCTGATCTTAAGGTGCTGCATATGGATAATGCCAATCCCGTAACGATATCGAAATATCCCGATGAATCGCGAAAGATCGCAGAAATAATCGTAAAATATCATACATCAGGGGATGTCGCCGCACTTGGAATGGAAAGTGCAGACCCTGATGTGATATGTGCAAATGACCTGAAGGCAATGCCTGATGAAGTATTTGAAGCTATAAAACTCTTAAATGAAGTTGGGGCTGCACGCGGGGCGGGAGGTCTTCCGGAACTTTTGCCTGGAATAAATTTTGTTCATGGCCTGAAAGGTGAAACAAAAAAGACATTTGAACTGAATTTTCAATTCCTGAAAAAAGTGCTCGATAGCGGTCTTATGGTCAGGAGGGTAAATATCAGGCAGGTCATGACATTTGCAGGAACCCCTATGGAGGGGCATGATGAAGCTGTTTGGATGAATAAGGAGTTATTCCTTTGCTACAAAGAAAAGATCAGGAACGAGATCGACCTCCCCATGCTTCGTCGTGTCATCCCTGCCGGGACGATACTTAAAGATGTAAGGACGGAAATTTTAGATAAAATAACATTCGCAAGGCAGCTTGGCACATATCCACTGCTTGTGGGAATTCCACTTAGGCTTGATCCTGGCCGCTCCCTTGATATACTCGTTACAGATCACGGGCACAGGTCGATAACCGGGCTCCCTGTGCCAATTGATATTAACCATCTTCCCATTAAATTACTGAATACGCTTCCGGGAATGGATAATAAAGAGGTTGCCCAGGTGATGCGTGGAAGACCTTTCAAAGATAAAGAAGATATTATGAAACGGACATCGATCCGTGGAGAGATACTGGATATGATTTAAAAATAGTTTTAATGACTTCTATAGGAAACAATAGTTTTATGATTATGAGAGACAATAGGATTAATTGGATAGATATGATGTATATTCGAATAACAAAAGAAAAAATAGCAATATGGGCGCTTGCCCTCTTTGCTATAACGCTTCTTTAGTCTGGCAAAATAGCGCCAGTGATTATAATTTTTTTATTCTTTAAATACATTTTTTTGCAATTGTCTTATAATATTCTCTTGTGATCCCCTTTGATATCACAGCCGCTTCATCCAAAAGTTTTTCATCGTTGAATTTCTTTCCAATTTCAATATCGGTTTCCAATATCTTTAACAAAACCGCAGACTTCTCAAAATCATCCTGGATATCATCAGCCATTTCTCTTGCTTTTCTCAAAAATCCGTAACTTCGATTATCATTAAGTTTAGCCAGAACCGCACTTGTATCACAATTTGCAGGAATTTGATATATCGTTTTGATTCCTTCACTTTTTTCTAGTATCTGAATAGAAATATCGAGCAATTCCAATGATTTTATCGGGTCAATTTCTGCCATTATCTTTGAAAGATTCCGATAAGCCATTGCACGATAAGTATTCATCGGTATTGTTTGCGTAAGGTCAAGGGAGTCAGAATAGATCATCTCATCTTTTTTATCAATACCATATTTCCCAAACGCAAATATGATTTCATAAAGCGCAACAGAAAGGTCAAGATCATTATCTATTTTTTCCGTGATCTTAATGGTTTCATCAAATGTTTTTTTATCTTTTCGATTCATTTTTGCGATAGCACGGATGATCTCAACATAAGCTTTTGATGGATCATCAGTCACCATTCCTGCAATCTTCATCCCTTCTTCAATGAACAGGGGATCGTTTGAACGAATTGCGTTCTGGGACAGGATTCCCACAATATTCCTATATTTGATTGAACGTTCCGCCAGGTCAGTAATACTGGCAGCTGATGCAATAATTTCTTTTATTTTGTTTAAATCTTCAACCTGCATGTTCTGTGATTTGAGGCGCTTTTATTATATATTCTTGCTCATTCACGATCAATTCAACAATTGTTGTAGCCAGAATTAAAAGCAAAGATATTTGTCATAATAAAATAATAAAATCACCAGATGGAAAAAACGAACCCTTATTTTACAGCTTCTGCAGCGTCATTGACATATTTTGTAACATTTATTATTCTGAAGTATCTTTTGGTTAATAGAGTTCTGGATTGGAGTGGTGCGCTAATAGGGTCGTTAATTTTCTGGGTTGTAATTTTTATTGTCCATCAAATTCTCAACAAGCGGTCTGATGATCTGGAATAGATAATTAGTACCCAAATAAAATAATAATTTAAATTCAATTCAATAATTTTTTTAAAAATGAATAGATTATGTAAACAACAATTAAAAATATAACCAGTTTTAAAATAATCGCAGTAAACCACCACAAAACCTTAATTATAATTATAGCAAGGATGATCGCGATGATTGCAAGGACAGTATTCTTAAGTTGCATAAATAGGGTTTATTATTTTTAACACTTAAATATTTATTCCGATACTTCCAATTAATCGATAGCATGCGCATAGGTATCATTCTTCACGGGCCTGAGATAGTCGACACAGGTTCTGCCGGGAAGATAATCGACATATTCAAACAAGAACATGAAGTAACTGCAAAACTCGGCGGGACTATGGGAAGAACAGCAGTTCTTGATGCCAGTCTTGAAAATGTTATTGACATTTCAAGAGGACTTACGCCCAGTGAAACTATAATCGCAATGAAGAATGATATTGACCTTGCAATACTCCTTAACCATGGAAAAACCCTGGAGACTGGCCGTTATTTTGGCAGGATCGTAGCATCCAAACTGGATGATTCACTGCCATTCGTTCATATCGAGAGGCCGGATAATAATGGCAGGATAATTTACTACTATCCGCCTGCAAAACGATGCGCGCAATTCGTCAGGGACTTCCTGGCAAAATATGATAGAACCTCACAACTGCCTGTGGAGTTGGGGCTACCCAAACCATCGCATATCCGGATCGATGGGGAGTTTGTCATCCGCAGCATAGGAGGGGCGTTTACTGGTGAAAATATACGTCTTGATGGTGTGGTTATCGGTGAGATCACAAATCCTGATATTGAAATTGCATGCAGGGATGGAAAGATCATGGAGCTCAAGGGTATAAAAGTGAAACCGCATGGTCTTGAAAAACTTGAAAATCGCATGATAAACCTTTTCACAGCAAAGGTAAAAACTGGCGGCATCAGGAGAACAAGATCAAAACCAAGGATAGGTGATGTTGGTTCAAGAACATCCAGTAATAAGATCGCAATAATTGACCACGCTGCAGAATCAACCTTTGAACTTGTCCAGGATGCAGGGCTTGTCATAACCGTAGGAGATGACACAACTACAATAGCTGCTGATATATTGGCGCGTCTTGGTATTCCTGTTATCGGTATTATTGACGGGGATATAGACAATGTTCTTGAGAACACGGTGGTTCCGCAAGGTTCAATGATCATTCGTGTAAAGCCAGGATTTGATGATGTTGTGGGAAGGGAAGTTTCCCGGGAAATAATGGAGGGAAAACAGCAATTCAGGCATGATAAGGATGAATTGACCGCTAAGATACTTGCACTTGCTGAAAAATATGTGGTCGAAGTAACTTATTATTAACTTATGATCCAAATTATTCCGTTCTTGTCTGAAAGATACGATATATTAAATACAAACCACTGACATCTAGTCAAAACCCCACAGGGCGCGTGGCCTAGTCTGGATAGGGCGGCAGCCTCCTAAATAATTTGGAGCAAGCTGTAGGTCGGGGGTTCGAATCCCCCCGCGCCCGTTTTATATCCTATATTCCAAATCCTTAACACAGCAAAGCCTTGCAGCAAACGAGTTCAGGTTCTTGTTTATTTCTTCAATAGCAAGAAACAGTGTCTGTTTATTATCATATTCCCTGATTGTATCAAGAAGTTGTTCCTGTTCCAGTTCTTTCAATTCTTCTGCAAATTTTGAAATATTGGGTATGGCACGGATTATATTATCCACGATCGTGACAGTTGCGCACTGCGCCGTTCTTGAAAGCGGGTTCAGGTCAATGGCAATTACTGTTTTTCCCATTTCCAAAAGGGCTTTGCACCTGTCGCCATCCTCAAGAGGTACAAGCACGACATCTGCAGCGAAGATTCCATGGCTATCCACTTTTGCGCGTTCATGTTCAAGTCCCGGGATCAGGGCATCGCTCCTCCTGAGGATATTTTTTGCGCCGAGGGATCGAAGATGCGCGATAATTTTATTTACCCTTTCCTCTGTCCTGTGAAATAAATTAACCTCAAGAGGCGCATTTACAAGTTCGCTTAACCTTATGAGTTCATAAGGGACAAGGGCTGCAACATTTCCATTCACCGATATTACAGGTTTTCGTGCAAGAAGTAACTTCGCTGCTGCTACTTTTTCAGCCCGGAAAGCGCTTTCTGTGGTTTTCTCACCGATCAGGTAATCAAATGCCTCTCCCCGCCCCTGTGCGATCAAACCCTGAGTACCTGTGATACCATTCCTGACTCCTTTGACTATTAACTCTCGCGTCATCAGGGAATCATATCTTGGATGGCTTTTCGGTATCATAATAGATGTGCTCCGACATTACTTATCCTGCTTTCATGGACCTGTCCGAATTCCATAAGTGCGCCATTATCGTTTATTGCAAAAACCGTATCTCCAAGCATTGCCTGGCTTGCAAGGCCGCCAGCAGCTTTTACGGCTTCGATAGCGTCTTTAACCCGGGGGCTCATGAGTTCAATATCTTTTGCGAATGCTGCGGATTGGATCATGAAATTTTCAATCGTGGGTTTATTTAAGAGTTTTTTGAACCTTGATTTTCCGGCCCTGTTTATGCTCTTCTTTTTCAGTTCATCGGATAAGACTGATCGTGTTGATATCTCATTGAACTCTATCCAGGATATTTTTGAATCCCTTGTCGGGATCTTATCAATAATTCCAAGAAAAGGCGCACCCGCTTTTTTCCTGATGACCATGCCTCCAAAGGTCATTCCTGTCACATCCCCAAGCCCGGTCATATTCGTCACTTCGGCACAATGCGCGGCTTTTGATAATTCTTTCAAGGTCAAATTCAATGAGAGCGCTTCATTTACTGAAAGTGCGGCGCTCAATGCCCCGGCGCCGCTTGCTCCAAACCCTGCGCCGATAGGTATGTTGAGCGTTGTATCTACGAGCACAGGTTCCGGGGTCAAGAGTTCTATTGCCGATAATGTCGTTGGAGCTTTCGTAATAGCCCCATTGATCCTGATTATTGTTTGCTCTGATGGGTGCACTTTTGTTACAGCCCCGTCTTCAAGACATATTCCACAGCCCATTGAACCTGAAAGTGATGGGTCTTTTTTCATGTCGATTATGAAGATACCTGATATGTGAGCGGGAGCGAAAGCTTTACTGATTTTGTTTTGCATTTTCTATATAATAAGCGATCAAAACACAAAAAACTTTACATGATCAATTGAAAGGAGAATATCATTTTTTACTCAGGAATGTATTTGATGTGTCAAACTGTATCATATAATAAGATTATGACAAACATCAAGAACTACTGCGCAGACTGTGCGCATAACAATCCCGGAAATGTTGGATTTTGTAAGAAATGCTTGAAAGACACACTTTTCGAAATTGGAAACATAAAGTCACCTTTCGAATACAAAAAGGTATTATAAGCCCGGCAATGGTGAAAGATTCACCAGAGCCGGATTAATGTAATAAAGACTTTTCCAATGACATAATAAACCATCTATATTTATGAAAACTTCTGAATAAAAAGCCTACTTATTTTAATGAAGCAAGCGCAGGTGCTTGCCTCAATATCTTCCAATATTCTCTGCTGTACGAGTCACTATCTTATGCGGCTCTGGTTCGCGAAATCTCACCGCACTTGACTCTTTCAAATTCCTCATTCCAGCAATTTAATAAACTCCCCCCTCGTCATTCCCGATTGCTTAATGATCGAAATTAAAGTTCCCTTTGGGACTGGGTTTCTTTTTGGAATGATGACGAGATATTTTTCACCTTGAATTCCTGCTCTTACTAAAGCTATGTGACTGCCTTTGCCTTTTATAGGCGCATAATCAAACCCTGCTTTGAGTAGTCTTTTTATGATCTTTTCAGATGAAACAGTAGGAAGTTTGCTCAAACAACTACACCAATAGTAGAAGTGAATTTATTTGCGGAATGTAAGGATGCAGCAAAATCATTTAAAATTCCCAGAGCTTTTGCGTTCTCAAGATATAATTCAACTGCCTCCTTCAGGTTAAGAAGAGCTTCCTCTGGTGTGTCACCTGAACTTGCAACTTCAAGTTCAGGGCATTTTGACACATAAACATCATCTTCTTGCCAGATTATAGCTGTAACATTGAATTTTTCCAGACTTTTCATAATTATTGAAGGGTAATTCTTGCTATTAAACCCTTCCCATTGATAACAAAGCCTCATCCAGCATCATTCTTTTGAAAATGGAGCCGTTAATTGCCCCGGTCGCGCAAGCTGGTGATCCCATGCCCGTTTCCCGGTCAGAGATATTCCTCTCATAGTGCGTAGCATGTCATTTAGGTGGTTACCAATTCATGAGTTTATCTTATAAATTGAACTGTTTTTTATGCTTGCAGTAAAACCAGTGTAATAGTTACAATAGTCAAAGTAAAAATTATGCCAGCAAAATTTTATGCCATTGTAATAAATTACAATAGGAATTATGGCAAAGGAATTCATACGTGAAATAAAGGGAGGAGGTCTAATAGAACGAAAACATTTGGAAAAATGGACTAAAAATTGAAATTTAAAGACAACATGGATTTGCTTAGGAATCTGTTTGTTGGAGAATGATTTAAGCTATTGTAACAAGTTACAATAGTAGAGAAAAAGTTACCAACGGTTTTGGGTGGGTCTTGGAAACTACCTATGATGATAATGATAATAATACGAGAAACCCTTATATATTATTGTTTATAATATTTATATAACAATGAATCCAAATAATAGAGAATATAGGTTAGATATGCCCTATAAATATAAGAAAAAGGTAGCACAAAGAGGTGCAACTTATAATGTTTTTATCAGTTATAGTACACTGGATATTGAGATAGCTGAGAGAATTGAAACCTATCTAAACCAGATTCAAGGTGTATCTGTATTCCTTTCAAATTCAAACCTTATTGTTGGCACGCAAAGTAACGTATTAATTGAAAAAATCAAACACTGTGATTTGTTTCTTGTCTTATACAGCAAAAATTCTCACAGTTCTAACTACGTCCAACAAGAAATCGGAGTAGCTAAAGGATATAATAAGGTGATAATTCCCATCTTACTTGATGTTGAAGCCAGACCGAGTGCAATGCTGCAAGGAACAGGTTACATGCCAATATATGATGAAAATAAAGCAAAAGAGCAGATGCTTTATGACTACATTATCCAAGAATCAAAGAAAAAACCAAACGGTCAGACCAAATACCCAACACGGCTTGAGGTGAAGTGGAACAATATGGAAAGAAGTTGACGGAGAAAGATATGAAAAAGAAAATAAAAGTGTAGATTTTCTGGGCATTATACGAAGATGAAAGCAAAAATAGTATTAATATTGGTGATTTCTTCTCTAATAATTGGATGTGTTGATACTCCAAAATCGATATCATCAAATAATGAAATATCAGAAACTGTTTCAAGTATTACAGACAAACTCATAGGTGATTGTGGTTCTAGGAACACACTAACAACCGAACAATGTGATTATTGGGTAAAAAATAATATAAATAATAAATATGTAAGTTGGTCTGGAATTGTATCAGATGTGAGAGATGGTGTTGTTTATGTAAATGTTGATTATAAATTTCCTTCTGGTTCAAATGGAAGAGTAAACACATATGCTGATGCCAGTGCAATAATTGCTCTTCATGATATAAATATAGATAAATTAATTAATACTAATAAAAATAATAATATACAATTTACTGGAAAAATAAATATTAAAAAAGATTACTATATGTTGCCTGGATATTATAACTCGTGGATTGCAATGACAAGTAATGGAGGAATAATGGGACACGTAGACTTATATGATTCTAAAATAATAAAATCAGATAATACAGAATCATCAATAAAGTCTAATGTACAATCAGGAATATCATCAGTCAAAACTGGTGAATTTCCAAAATCAAAAACATTTGATGTAAGTTACAAGAAAATTAATAATAGCTATATTCAAATAAATGTTAAAAATATCGGAAAGGAAAGTTTTTCAAATGTTTTTTTCAATATTGGTTCACAACGTTCTCCAGTACTTGTAAATTTAAATCCTGGAGATTACTTATCTGCTATATTCAATATTAATGAGATACTTGGAAAAGATAATAATATTGATATATGGATAAATTATGTTTGGTTAGATAGCCCAAGAAATGAGGTATTGAGGATTGCAATAACTACTTAATACTAATAAACTCAGGTCATACATTTTATTATTAATTACTAAAGAGGACAGACAAGTGAATAAAAATGAATCTGGAATTAATATATAGAAAATTATGAATAAATAGGTAATAAAATGAGTCTTTTTGATATATTTAAAGGTAAAAAAGATAATACTGATAAAAAAAGCAAAGATGAGATATGAAATTCATTATTTGAAATTTTAAAAGATACTGACATTGATATGAAAAGTATCGAAGAATTGGCAAAAAACAAATCAGATAGTATGATTTTTCAAGATATCAAAACTCCAGAAGAATATAAATGGAGATATTGGGCATTGAATTCATTTATGAATGGAGAACATGAAAAAACTATTGAATATTGTAATAAAGGATTTTCTAGCGTGAAAGGAAAAGCAATAAACAGCGAGCTTTAGGAATGTTGTTATATCGTTCAGGACTCTTTTATCGCATGACAGAGCACTTTGTTGGTGCTAGTATAACAATTCCAAAATAACATAACAATATTTATTAGTAAA